>OBJC01000030.1_pt1 | contig 29736 bp, 27 predicted proteins | sample 1481521 | NCBI WGS metagenome assembly OBJC01 (sample SAMEA2341961, study PRJEB22496) | metagenome | biome: marine; feature: hydrothermal vent; material: water | place: Pacific Ocean | collected 2011/2012 | reverse complement strand
TAGTTGATGCAGATATTGGTAGTTCAATTTCTAAAGACCCGTACTTTAAATTCAATGTTGCTGGCGCTAAAGGCGACACAATCGAACTTAAGTATAAAGACAACAAAGGTAAAACAGGCTCTAAGACTGCTAAGTCTAAGTAACTGATTACTATTGAGGAGAGATTAATGAAAAAACTAATAACTGCAGTCGTCAGTTTAGGTTTAATGATTGGCACCGCATCTGCTGGTACAGATGTAGACGCTGATCGTAAAGCCTTTGTTGGCCACTTTAAATCAATTAAGCCTAATGTTGAGTTTGCAGATTACACGATTGGTGTATATGCTTACGATGAAGGTTCTAGAGATCAGTTTGAAGAGATCTTAGACGGCATTCCACCGTATGAAGAAGCAGTGGAAAAAGGCGAAGCGGAGTTTGAAAAGTTTGGTTTAGCTAAATGTACGGCGCTTGCAGATCCTGCAGCGGCACGTTTAGCACACCCATACTATGATGATGCAGCTGGTACAGTGGTAACACTAGAAGGCACAATCCGTAAATGTTATACTGAGCAAACCGGTAAGAAGATGGCTCCTATGAAAGGTAAAGTTGCCCGAATCAGTGCTTGGATTTCTGATCAAGCAGCCGGTGAAAAGATCAACGTAAAAGTTGAATCTGATGGCGCAAAAGCAGCGTATGAAAGAGGAAAGAGTACTTTCTATGCGAAGCGTGGCCAGTTCAACATGTCATGTGCGGATTGCCATGTATATAACGCCGGTAAAAAAGCCAGAGCTGATATCTTGTCACCAGCACTAGGTCACACAACACACGTTCCAATGTATCGTGCGAAGTGGGGCGGTATTGGAACATTACATCGTCGTTACGGTGGTTGTTACAAGAATATGCGTGCTAAGCCTCTAATGGCCCAAAGCCCAGAATATCGTGATATGGAGTTCTTCCATCAAGCGATGAGTAATGGCCTTGAGATTAGTGCTGATCGTTACAGAAAATAGGAGAATATGATGAAAAAATTATTATTAACTACCTTAACTGTATTTGCATTTTCAGCGCAAGCTGACTATCTAGATGGTGCTCATAACTGGAATACAGGTTCGTCTGATCCGTTTAAAGCGGCAATTACTGCTGCAGAAACTGACTATGCAACAGCATTGGCAGCTTCTATGGCATGGCGTGATACTGGCAAGATGATTAAAGAAGCACACAAGCTTCAAACATCAGGTGATACTGCTGCTGCACTTGCAGTAGCTAAAGCCGCTCACAACCAAGCAGTTAATGCGTTATCGCAAGCTGCCGTTGCAGGTTCTGCTGGTCCAAGATTCTAGTAATCTAAACAGTTAAATAAAAATACCCCTTAACTGGGGTATTTTTTTGTCTGGTTTTTTTTGGTTACTGTGTAAGCGAAGAAATCAAAGGCAATAAAAAAAGCGCCATATTTGGCGCTTTTTTATTTTTACACTCAACTCTCTCCTTGGAATGTTTGGTTAATGTTGCAGCGTTCACTATTTGAGGATTTATGAAACTTACGGTTTTTTTTATAACTCACCACAACATTAAGATTTAAATTGTACCCTTAAATATAGTTCAAAAATAATCGTTTTTTTTTTTGCAAATGAGTTTTTAAGGTAAACTTTTAATATAAATTAAGGGGTGGGATTTTAATGAGAAAGAAAAAACATTTTGTCGAATACGCACAAGCCAAAAAAATGGTAAATGACTTTGAACTCTCGGTTGAAACCAAATTAGATTACCAAATATCATATAAAGAAATTCACGCAGACCTTCCTTCAGATCCGACATCAACTTATCAAAAAGAGTGGATTGACTGGAGTGTATTTTTAGACAAAAATTACATATAAATAGCACCATTTTAAAAATTTATAAATTTCTGTTATTGTCTTTATTTTTAAATCAAAAAAATCATAAAAACCCTATTTTTCTGCATATTTATCACTAATTTTGACTATTTATAGGGATTTTTTAAGGGTGTTTGCATTGTTTTCTAAATTTTATGGCAGAAAATAGCATTTAAAGTGCAAAAAAGCACATGGTTGCGCTATTGTTAGTCATAATGGGTATTTAAATTCTGACATCAATAAAATATAAAAGGGGAGCACATGTTTAGCGAAGGTGTAAAAAATAAAATTGATAAATTCGGTGATTTCTTAATTGAAGTATTTCATTTGTTGGGCTTGTTTGTGATTGGTGGTACGGTAGCTTGGTCTGCGGTTAGTGAATATTTACTGATTATGCAGCATGAGTCAGGTTTCGCTTCGCTTAAAGATATTTTATTACTGTTTATTTATTTAGAGCTTGGTGCGATGATCGGTATTTATTTTAAAACCCACCGTTTACCGGTGATATTCTTAATTTTTATTGCCATCACTGCAATTACAAGATTTCTGGTGATTGATATGAAGTCCTTGGTGGCCAATGATAGCTTTAATTTAATTATTATGGTTGCTTCTATTTTGATCCTGACTATTGCAGCAGGTATTTTAAGATTTACCGAAAAAAAATATGACACTTCAAGTGAGTGCTGTACATAGCTAATCAATATTAGGAGAGATAAAATGAATGTTGCAATTAAAGTAGGGGCGTTATTAGTTGGCGGTTATGCCGCTTACGGCATGGGCTCTTTTATGTATAACATGGGTAATGACATGACTGACATGACTCAATCAGTTGGGCGCATGACGAACGATGTTCATTCCATGGCTCAAGACATGAATGGCATGGCACGTAATATGATGCAAATGGCACAAAGCATGGTTGATGGCCAAAAGAAAATGGGTGATGATTTTGCTAATGTGGCTAGAGACATGAATGTAATGACTCGTTCCATGATATCGATGAGTAGAGACATGAACGGTCTTGGATCGCATATTTCCAACATGAATACCAATATTAAAGAAATGAATGGTTCTATGGCACGTATGAGTGGCGACATGTCAACCATGAATAACTCAATGTCAGGTATGCGCTATGATATTAATAAATTTACCAAACCTGAAAATATTATGATGCCTTGGATGCGCTAAGGTTGATCTCGTTTTTTAAAAACCGCCTTAAAGGGCGGTTTTTTATTGGCTAAAATTTTTAATTGTTTTTAATTTAAAAATATAAATAATCCGTAATTTTCCAGTTGTAAAATGAAGTGTATTATGCGAATTTTTTTAGTAATTTCTTAGTGTTATTGGATGCCTGATTCTGAGTTTGTCCACCTGCATTGTCACAGTGAATATTCCGTTGAGAATAGTTTAATTCGCATACCAAAATTGGTAAAAAAAGCCAAAGAACTCGGCATGAGCTCTATTGCGCTTACTGATAATGCCAATCTATTTGCGGCTGTTAAGCTTTATAAAGAAGCCAAAAGCGCTGGTATTAAGCCAATCTTTGGTGCCGAGCTTATTCTTAAAGGTGAAGATCAAAATTTCTCTTTACTGCTTTTGTGTCAAAATCAACAAGGCTATCTGAATTTATCCGAGCTGATTTCATTGTCTTATTTGCAAGGCCAAACGCTTGATGGTGTGAGTATTACTGCCGAGCAGTTACAAGCGTACCACCATGGCTTGATACTCATTGCACTACCGGTACGTAGTGATGTGGCACAACACTTAATTAACAATCAAATGCCTGAGGCAAATCAACAAGCTCAAGCTTGGAAAACTGTTTTTGGTGATCGTTTTTACCTGGGAGTACAACGTACGGGTCGAACTTATGATGAGCGCCACTTGCATCTTTGTGTTGAACTTGGCTTAGCGCTTGACATTCCTTTGGTGGCAACCAATGATGTGGAATTTTTACAAAAACAAGATTTCGACGCACACGAGGCCAGAATCTGTATTTCCCAAGGTGGCTTGTTGGATGATGCACGCCGTGAAAAACACTACCACACTGAGCAGTATTTAAAATCAGGTGAAGCAATGGAGGATTTATTTTCCGACTTGCCTGAGGTAATCATTAACAGTGCTGAAATCGCTAAGCGCTGCAATGTACATTTTGAATTGTATAAAAAGAATTATTTGCCGGATTTCCCAATTCCAGAAGGGTTGAATATTGCGCAATTTTTCACTCAAGAGTCAGAAGCGGGTTTAGACAATCGTTTGCAAGACATCAAAGCAGATCGTCAGATTTATGATGATCGCTTGGCATTTGAATTATCAGTGATTATTCAAATGGAATTTCCAGGGTATTTTTTGATCGTTGCTGATTTTATTCGTTGGTCAAAAGATAACGGCATTCCTGTGGGTCCTGGTCGTGGCTCTGGTGCAGGCTCTTTGGTGGCTTATGCGTTAGGTATTACCAATGTTGATCCAATCAAGCATGAGTTATTATTTGAGCGTTTTCTAAACCCTGAACGTGTTTCAATGCCAGATTTTGATATTGATTTTTGCACCGATCGTCGTGATGAAGTGATTGACTATGTCTCTAAGAAGTATGGTGCTGAGAAAGTATCACAGATTATTACTTACGGCACCATGGCGGCTAAAGGTGTTGTGCGTGACGTAGGACGTGTTTTAGGCCATCCTTACGGTTTTAGTGACCGGATATCTAAGTCTATCCCTAACGACCTTAAAATCAATCTTTCAAGAGCACTGGGTTATTTCAATGAAGGTGACTCACAAGAGAATAAAGACAAGTGGTATTCTGAAGAATTGAAAAATCGATATGACTCTGAAGAAAGCGTCACCACTTTGATTGATTTATCACTAGAGTTAGAAGGTTTGGTTCGTAATGTGGGTACACACGCCGGTGGCGTACTCATTGCCCCAAGTAAGATTAGTGATTTTTGCCCGATTTATAAAGGCCCTAACGAATCAGATGGCGTGGTTTCGCAATTTGACATGAAAGATGTTGAGGCCATGGGTTTGGTGAAGTTTGATTTCTTGGGCTTATCCAACCTGACGGTAATTGATAAAACTGTAAAACTTATTTTTGCCAAAGGTTTGAGTGATGAGTTAATTGATTTAGACACTTTGTCTTTGGATGATAACGGTGTGTACGAGTTGTTACAACGCTGTGATACTACTGGTATTTTCCAGCTTGAATCAGAGGGCATGCGTGGTTATTTGAAAAAACTCCAAGCTGATTCATTTGAAGACATTGTGGCTATGCTAGCCTTATACCGACCGGGTCCGCTCGGCGCTGGCATGGTCGATGACTATATTAATGTGAAGCACGGCACGCAAAAGGTTAAGTACCCGCATCCAATGTTAGAAGAGATTCTTAAACCAACCAATGGCGTGTTCTTATACCAAGAGCAAGTGATGAAATCTGCCCAAGTTATGGCGGGTTATTCGCTTGGTGGTGCCGATTTATTGCGCCGTGCGATGGGTAAAAAAATCGCTGCAGAGATGGACGCACAGCGTGATGTGTTTGTCAAAGGTGCGGCTGAGCGCGAGATTGATGTCAAAAAAGCCAATGAAATTTTTGACTTGATTGATAAGTTCTCAGGTTATGGGTTTAACAAATCACACTCGGTGGCCTATGCTTATATTTCTTATCAAACTGCTTGGTTAAAGGCGCATTATCCTGCTGCTTTTATGGCATCGGTACTTTCAGGCATGATGGATGATACAGACCGAATTGCCTTTACTGTTAAGGAAGTGCAAGCCATGGGTTTGACCGTTGATGGCCCGAGCGTTAATACCTCTTATCATCAGTTTAGTATCCGAGATGAAAAAATCATTACTTACGGTTTAGGTGCGATCAAGGGTGTGGGTGAAGCCTTGGTTGAAGTCTTAGTGGCTGAGCGAGAAGCAAATGGCGAGTATCAAGATTTGTTTGATTTTTGTTCGCGTATTGAGCGTCGATCTTTGAATAAGCGCGCCGTTGAAGCTTTGATTTATAGTGGTGCTTTAGATGGTTTTGGTGTTAATCGTGCTAGTTTGATTAAAAGCTATCCAAGTGCAATGAAGCAAGCAGAGCAACGACAAAATGACCAATCTAGTGGGCAAAGTGGCTTATTTGCAAATGAGCAAGTACACAACGAGTATGAGGTGCGTTATTTACCTGCCTCAAGTTTTTCGTTTAGAGAAACCTTGCAGTTTGAGAAAAGCGTGATGGGTTATTATTTTTACAACCATCCGACCGATGAATATAAAGCTGATTTAAAGCATATTTCTGCTACCTTGCCTTCTGCTTTGGTTTTTAGAAACAATAAAGAAACCCGAGTATTAGCACTTATTTCAGAGCTGCGTTATCGCTCTACTAGAAGTGGTGCGCAGATGGCATTGATCAAGGTTGAAGATAGCACAACCTTATTAAATGCGGTGGTGTTTTCCAAGGTATTAGGATCGGTTAGTGAAGCATTAGTCGCAGACACGGTGGTGGTGCTTTCTGGCAAGATCAATAAAGATTATCGTGATGAATGGCAACTGGTGGTTGATAAGGTAGAGGGCGTTGATGCAGTTAAAGAAAAATACGCCAGAAATTTTGAGATTTCACTTAATCATAAACATCAAACACTGTTCGAGCCGCTTTCAGTGCTGTTAAAACAAAACCCAGGCCAGTGTCCGGTTAAGTTTTGTTATCAAGTGAACAATGCCCAGGGTAGTGTGATTACTCGGGATTATTTTGTAAAGCCAAGCCAACAGTTGATAGATGCGGTTGATGCATTGTTAGGTGATCATCTGAGCAAGATTAATTACGCTTAAAGATCTGAACACTGCCGATTATAGTAGCGTGCATGGTCTTTTCTGTATTCGTTAATACTAATTTCAGCGCCCAATTTAATGTTTATTTGACCTGCACAATTAGTGTTGATTGATTTTATTTTATTGGCTTTGTATCGATCAGTCACTTGTTTGGCGGGGTGGTTGAAGCGGTTTTGATAACCGCTTGATATAATAATTATTGAAGGTGAAACTGCGTCGAGAAACGCTTGTGTAGAAGAGGTTTTACTACCATGATGGGGAGATAATAAAATATCGCTATTGAGTTTTTCTTGTTGATGTTTCACCAATTGTTTTTCGGCTTTTCTCTCAATATCAGCACTCATTAGCACTGAAAACTGATCGGTAGAAACTTTTAGAACACATGAGGCGTTGTTACCCTTTAAGCGCGTATTTTTAGTAGGACTTAATATCTCGAACAGTACACCGTCCCAGCGCCATTGTTGCCCAGCGTAACAAAGGGATGACTGTCGGGTGATTTTATTCGGTGTTGAGGTGAGTATTTCTTTAACTTTAAATGCTTGCAGTACATCAGTTAGACCACCGATATGATCATTATCTGCATGCGAAACAATGACTTTATCTAAGACATTAACTTGTTTGGCTTTGAGAAAGGGGTTGATCACACTTCCCCCCAAGTTAAAACCGGAAGGATATCGAGCACCGGTATCAAACAATAGCGTGTGATTTTGTGTTTGCACCACATGTGAGATCCCCTGCCCCACATCAAGGATGGTGATTAAAGCTGTATTTTGTGCGATTTTTTCATTCGGTACAAGTAACATTAAGGCCAATATCGGCACTGATAACAGTCGTAGTTTTAAGCCTTTTGGTGTGAGTGTGATAAAAACAGCCAGTACAAATAAAATTAAATCGAGCGTTTGTGTTTGAGTGTAATGCCATTGATTAAACTCAAACTGCTGTAATAAGCCTAAAAAATAGCTAAGCCCAGCCAAAGCTTGATCGGCCACTGCAAAGCTTAATTCAGCCGGATACGACAAGCCAATAAGCACCAATATTGCACCGATTAAAGATAGTGGTGTGACAATAAAACTAAAGACAGGAATGGCAACTAGATTGGCAATCGGTGAGAGCAAAGAGCCTGAGGCAAAAAACCAAGCAATTAAAGGTAGTGTAGCGACACTAATTAACAGTTGTATATAAAGCAGTCGAAACATCCAAGACTTATCCTGATGTTGTTTAACGCCATAAATAATAACCCCAACTACGTAAAACGATAGCCAAAAACCAACACTGAAAATACTCAGTGGATTATTGGCTAATACCAAAATAAGTGCCAAGCCATAGAGTTGCCAGACATTATGATGTCGCCGTAGAATCAAGCTAACAAAAACCACGCCAGCCATAATAAAAGCCCTACCTGTTGGGATAGAAAAGCCTGCAATCAATGCATATAAAAAAGCCGAGAGTAATCCAAAATAGGCGGCCAATACTTGGGCTGGAATCTGATGACAGCAACGCTGACAACGACGCCATAAAAATTGTACCAATAAAAACACAAACCCAGAAATCAAACCAATGTGCAGCCCGGAGATGACACTTAAATGCGTGGTATTGGTGTCTTTAAATAGTTCCCAATGTGATTCTTTAATAAAAGATCGGTCACCAATAATCAATGCATTGACCACACCACCAAAATCTAATGCCTGTAAGAATGGCTGTAATGAATAACGAAGATCTTGTCTAAATTGATCCATTGAATTGGTTTGATTAACTTGAATCAGTTGGTTAGATTTTGAAGACCTGACATAACCCGTTGCACCCATCTGTTTGTAAAACAACCATTGTTCGTAATCAAATCCACCTAAATTCTGATAGCCATTGTTGCGTTTAAGTTTGAGTTGTAATTGCCAGGCATCACCCGTTTGTAAAGCAGGGCGATTTTTGCCGTACCATGAGAGTTTAAGTCGACTTTTAAAGGGAGAATTAGCATAAAAAATAAATTTGGTTTTATCGGTAGAGGCTTCGGGTAAATCTACAATTACGCCGGTAACAAGTATCGATTGATTGAGGTAAATCTCATCTACATGGGTGTTTAAATTTTGTACAGAGAACCAGCCCATCCAGGCAAAACCCAGTAAAAAAACCAAACCGTTAAGTGACAGTGGTTTTTGGTGTTTAAAGAGTGTAAAAATTGCTAAAAAACCACACAAAATTAAAACCCATTCATTACTCGATATTTCAAGTGTATTTTTGAACGAAAATACGCTGATACCGAGTAGAAAATTTAGGGCGTAAATCAGCATAAAATTAACAATAAAATGGGATAGTAATTAAATTAAATAATTACTATTTTATGATAGTCTAATATTTCGTGAAACACTTGATTTAATACGTGGAACATCAAAAGTTATCCTCTTATGGATTGTTGGCGATGTAAATGAGCATTCTCTAATATAATCATTTGCAGTAAATTTTTATAAGTTATTGATTTTTAATTAAAAAAATAAATTGTTTAGTTTTTATTCAAAACCATAGAAAACCGCAATATATCGGTGTTTTTCATAGATTTTGATAAGATATTAACAGAGTTATCCACAGTTTTGTGAGTAACTCTATTGAGTGTTGATTTAACAAGGTTTTTCGTTATTTATAAAAACTTTTTATTGATGATTTCAATGATTTTTCGACCCAGCTTTTGTTTGCTGTTTTTTGCCAGTTTTATACTACTTTTATGGTCGATAAATACCACGGCATTTTCATCACTTTTAAAGCCTAAATCAGCGCTTGAAACGTCATTTAAAATAATAGCATCACAACCCTTGTTTTTAAGCTTGTTTTGGGCATTTTCAAGTAAATTTTGTGTCTCTGCAGCAAAACCAATGCAAATGGGTTTTTGTGGTAATTGACAAACCTCTTTTAAAATATCTTTGGTTGGTGTGAGCTCTATTGTGAGCACTTGATTAGACTTCTTGATTTTGTGATTTTTAGGGTTTTTTACTGAATAATCACTCACCGCTGCACAGGCAATAAAGATGTCTTGATCTTTGATATTTTCCATCACTGATTGGTACATTTGTTTGGCACTGCTGGCAAATATTTGCTTAGAAGGCTCACTGATTGAAGTAGAGATATTGCCAATAATTAATGTCACCTGTGCGCCCGCCTCAATACAAGCATCTGCTAAAGCCATACCCATCTTGCCACTAGAATGATTGGATAGGTAGCGAACAGGGTCAATCGCTTCAATGGTGGCACCTAAAGTGATTAGCACTTTTTTGCCACTCAGCTTAGTAGATAGAAACATTGAGCCTACTTGCTTAGCGATTTCAGTTGATTCAGCCAGTCGTCCTTCACCAATATCGCCACAGGCTTGTGCCCCATGCGCAGGATCAATGACTTGAATGCCACGCTGTACAAGTGTGGCTAGATTGTCTTGAACACCATTAGAAGCGTACATTTGTTGATTCATCGCCGGTGCAATTAAAACTGGGCAATCACTGGCTAAAACCACGCTACTGAGTAAATCACAAGCTTTGCCTGCAGTTAGATTGGCAATTGTATTAGCACTGGCTGGTGCAATTAATAGCGCATCTGCCCATTTAGCTAATTCAATATGCCCCATGGATAGCTCGGCTTCTTTATCCCATAAATTATCATGAACTTTGTTTTTAGAGGTGGCTTGTAAGGATAGCTCGGTAATAAATTGCGCACCACCTTGGGTTAAGATAACCCGCACTTCAGCGCCTAAATCTTGCAAACGACGTACAATATCAGGCGCTTTATAAGCAGCAATTGAGCCACTAACGCCAAGAACAATACGTTTGTTGGTTAAGCTGCTCATGTTTTTATATTAGCGGTTATGCGGATATCATCCCCCACCATTCTAATATCGTTAATATTGAGCTGAATTTTATCCTGCATTTTTTTGAGTGCTAGAGTCGCCATTGAGTTAGCATGACTACCCATGAGTATTGGTGCGGTATAAATGATAAATTCATCAATCAAATGCGCTTCAATCATCGCTCCAATTAAGTTAGGCCCAGCTTCAAGTAAAACAGTGTTGATACCTTGGTCACCCAATTGTTTGAGTGCATCGGTTAAATCGAGTTTACCATTTTCAAGTGTTTTGCCGTTACTAGGATCGAGAATTAAAGTTGGCGCATCGTTTGAAAAAATATTAAGCGTTTGATCCGTGATTTTTTGTCGACTGTCAATCACTACTCTTAAAGGCGATACAGTAGGCGCATCGAGCCGCACAGTCATGAATGGATTATCAGATAAGATAGTGCCAGATCCGGTCATGATGGCTTGGTGTTTAGCACGTAAATGTTGCACATCTGTTCTAGCGGCTTCACCCGTAATCCATTGGCTTTCACCTGAAGCCATGGCAGTTTTGCCATCGAGACTCATGGCGATTTTGCAAGTGACAAAAGGCAGGCCAGTTTGCATGCGTTTAATAAAGCCACGATTAAGCCTCAAGGCTTCGTTTTCTAATAAGCCAACACTTACTTGAATACCAGCTGCTTCCAATAGTGCTAGACCTTGACCACTAACCAAAGGGTTTGGATCTAGTGTAGCGATAACCACACGCTGAACACTAGCATCAATAATGGCTTGTGCACAAGGCGGTGTTTTACCAACGTGAGAGCAAGGCTCTAAAGTCACATAAAGTGTCGAATCATCAGCCTGGTGATTGATTTGCTCTAAAGCGTTGATTTCTGCATGCGCCTCACCAAAGGTTTGATGGTAGCCTTTGGCTATGATTTGATCATCTTTAACAACCACACAACCCACCATAGGATTGGCTTTAACGCCATCTCTACCTTGACCAGCAAGCTTAAGTGCGAGTGACATGTAATGTGAGTCATTTTTTGAAAAAGTTGCCACGATATTTCAGATATAATTGCTTAAATTTTTTTAAATAAGTTTAACCCTATTTTACCCAGGAGAAACAACGTGGATGAGAAGAAAAAACAAGCCCTAAAAGCAGCACTTGCACAGATTGATAAGCAGTTTGGTAAAGGCTCAGTTATGTATTTAGGCGATGATCAGGCTCAAGCAGGTATTGAAGCGGTTTCTACGGGCAGTTTAAGTTTAGATATTGCACTCGGCATTGGTGGTTTGCCACGTGGTCGTGTGGTTGAAATTTACGGCCCTGAATCTTCGGGTAAGACAACCTTAACCTTGCACGTCATTGCTGAGATGCAAAAGTTAGGCGGCACAGCGGCCTTTATTGATGCTGAGCATGCGTTGGATCCACAATACGCCAGACGACTCGGTGTGAATACCGATGATTTACTAATCTCTCAGCCAGATACCGGTGAGCAAGCCTTAGAGATTACGGATATGTTAGTACGTTCGGGTGGTGTGGATATCGTGGTGATTGATTCAGTCGCTGCACTCACACCAAAAGCAGAAATTGAAGGTGAAATGGGCGCTTCGCACATGGGTTTACAAGCCAGATTAATGTCACAAGCGTTAAGAAAATTAACCTCAAACATTAAAAAAACCAACACTATGGTGATTTTTATTAACCAATTACGTATGAAGATTGGCGTCATGTTTGGCAACCCTGAAACCACAACGGGTGGTAATGCACTGAAATTCTACGCCTCAGTGCGTTTGGATATTCGCCGTATTGGTGCAATTAAGAAGGGCGATGAAATTTTAGGCAATGAGACGCGTGTTAAAGTATTGAAAAACAAAGTCGCACCTCCATTTAAAAAAGCTGAATTCCAAATTTTATATAATCAAGGTATTTCACGTGAAAGTGAAATTATTGATTTGGGTGTTACTCACGGCTTTGTTGAAAAAGCCGGTGCTTGGTATAGTGTTGAAGGTGAGCGCATTGGTCAGGGTAAAGATAATGCCAGAGATTATTTGATAGAAAATGCCAAGTTAAGCCAAAGCATCGAAGCTAAAATTCGCGAAAAGTTAATGAGTGACGGTGACGACGCCGAGTAAAGAAAAATGTTACGCAGCTGCAATGCAGATGCTGGTTAGACGCGAACATTCTGTTTTTGAACTTACACAAAAATTAATCAATAAAGATTTTGATCGTGCTGATGTTGAGCGAGCACTTGATTTATTGATCGAGCAAAATTATCAAAGTGATGAGCGTTTTGCTGCTGAGTTTATCCAAATGCGCTTTAACCAAGGTAAGGGACCAATCAAAATATCTGTTGATCTTAAGCAGCGCGGTATCAGTCATTTTGATTTATCGATGTATGATTTTTACGCTTTGGCTCAACAAATTAGAGTGACTAAATATGGAAATGAAATCCCTAGTGACTACAAAGAGCAAGCCAAACAAAAACGATTTTTACAATCCAGAGGCTTTGATTTTGAACAAATCAACCAGGCGTTCAGTCATGAATAAAATATTTACCATGCATTCTCCGCTCTACATCAAATATCCAAATGGTGAAACACGCGTGATTGAGGAAATTTTCCAACATTCAAAAGGTGTTTTGTATTTTGAACTATTTTGGGAAAAGGATCCTAAGTACAGTATTCATTTGGTTGAAGGCGAGATTACAGGTGATGGCCCATGGCGAGTGGGTGAGTGCAGTTTTCATATACTTGGGTGTAATCACACCCATCCACAAATGTGCGAAATGCACGCTTTTTGGCAGCAAGAACTCTTGCAAAGACCTGAACAATTTAGAACCACTGACGTGGTAAAGATTGCTCTAGAAAAAGGCGCAATTTTGCCCGATGACTATCCTATCAATGATGCACAGTTCCGCTAAGCAAACACAAGCATACGATTTTAAAACCCGAGATATTAAGGTTTTAAGAAAGTTATTGCCTTACCTGCTGAAGATGCGCGCTCGTGTGATTTGGGCAACCCTATTTTTAATTGCTGCTAAGTTAGCCAATGTGGCAGTACCCGTTGTTTTAAAAGAAATTGTTGATTCATTAGATCAAACCAATGTACTAATGATTTTGCCATTAGGCATGTTGTTTGCTTACGGTGCGCTTCGATTGGCAAGCTCGTTATTTAATGAGCTTAGGGATGCGATTTTTGCCAAGGTTCGTTATCACGCCATGCACCTTATTGCGCTCGGCGTGTTTAAACATTTACACACGCTAGATTTGTCTTTCCATCTTGATAGACGTATTGGTGGTATTACCCGAGATATTGATAGAGGTACGCAAAGTGTATCGACTTTATTGTCTATTTTCGTGTTTAACATCATCCCATCGTTTTTTGAAATTTGCTTAGTGATTGGGCTTTTATGGATAAATTATGATTCCTTTTTTGCGTTGATTTCTCTTTTGACTGTTGTATTCTATATTGCTCTAACCTTGGCAATTACCACTTGGCGCATGAAGTATCGTTATCAAATGAACGACATGCAATCCGAAGCCAATACCAATGCAGTGGATAGTCTGATTAACTATGAAACAGTTAAATACTTCAACCGTGAAGACTTTGAAGTGAATCGTTATGACAACACAATGGCACGCTGGGAAGATGTTGCTACTAAAAGTTTTACTTCAATGACAGCGCTTAATTTTATTCAAGGTGCAGTGATCGCCCTTGGTGTGACTGTTATTTTGATTACGGCAGCACAAGGTGTCGTGGATCAAAACCTTAGTCTAGGTGATATGATTATGATTCAGGCCTTACTACTACAGTTGTTTATGCCATTGGGTAGCTTGGGTATTGTTTATCGACAAATTAAACACAATTTTATCGACATGAATAACATGTTTGATTTGCTTGACCAAACTCCAAAAGTAAGTAATGAACAGGGCGCACCTGCACTCAAAGTGACACAAGGTAGGGTTGAATTTAACCAAGTGTCATTTGCCTATCCAGGAAAAAATAAAGTTTTAAAAGACATTAGCTTTACTATTGAGCCGGGGCAAAAAATTGCTATTGTGGGGCAATCTGGCTCTGGTAAATCAACTTTAGCAAAATTGTTGTTTCGTTTTTATGATGTGAGCTCTGGTTCAATTTTGATCGATGGACAGGACATTAAAACTCATCAACAGCATTCGGTACAAACAGCCATTGGCGTGGTGCCACAAGACACAGTGATGTTTAATGAGAGCATTTATTACAACATTGCTTATGGCAAGCAAGATGCCAGCATGGAAGAAGTAAAGCAAGTCGCTAAATTAAGCTTTATTGATGCCTTTATTGATCAACTACCACAAGGGTATGACACACTCGTAGGTGAGCGCGGACTCAAGCTTTCAGGCGGTGAGAAACAACGGTTGGCCATTGCCAGAGTGTTGTTAAAAAATCCACCCATTTTGATTTTTGATGAAGCCACCTCAGCACTAGATTCGTATTCTGAAAAAATGGTACAAAAAGCATTGAATGGCTTCTCAGATCAACACACAACCTTTATGATTGCGCATCGCCTATCAACCATTAAGGATGCTGATAAAATTATCGTTCTTGGTGATGGTGCAATTATTGAAAGTGGTACGCACGAAGCATTATTGTCAAATAATGGTAAGTATGCACAACTTTGGCAGTTGCAATCTAAAGACACCTCAAAACAACAATCATGAAATTTAAACTAAACAATACTGACCAAAAAGCACGCCGTGGTCAGATGACTTTTGAACGTGGTGAGGTTGAGACGCCTGCCTTTATGCCGGTGGGTACTTATGGCACCGTTAAGGCGATGACACCTGAAGAAGTGGTTGAGATTGGCGCGCAAATTATTTTGGGTAACACCTTTCATTTAGATATTACGCCAGGTACACAAGTTATTGAAGCCCATGGAGATTTGCATGATTTTATGCATTGGCAAGGGCCGATATTGACTGATTCTGGTGGTTTTCAGGTTTTTAGTTTGGGTGATATGCGCAAGATTAGTGAAAAAGGCGTGGATTTTCGTTCACCTAAAAATGGTGATAAGATTTTCATGGGGCCAGAAGAGTCCATACAAATACAAAAAAAATTAGGCTCCGATATTGTCATGATTTTTGACGAATGCACACCGTATCCAGCCGATAAAGCAACCGCAGACCAGTCGATGCAGTTGTCACTTCGCTGGGCTAAGCGCTCAAAAGCAGAGCATGAAAAATTAAACAATAAAAATGCTTTGTTTGGTATTGTACAAGGTGGTATGTTTGAAGATTTACGTTGTGAATCTGCTCAGGCTTTGGTTGATATGGATTTTGATGGCTATGCCATTGGTGGCTTAAGTGTCGGCGAGCCTAAAGACGAAATGATAAAGGTGTTGGATTATTTACCCGAGCAATTGCCTGATGATAAGCCTAGATATTTAATGGGTGTGGGTACACCAAAAGATTTGGTTGAGGCGGTTGAGCGTGGTATTGATATGTTTGATTGTGTCATGCCAACACGTAATGCACGTAATGGCTATTTATTTACTTCAGTTGGTATTGTTAAAATTCGTAATGCACAATACAAGTTAGACACACGACCATTAGATGAGAATTGCGATTGTTATACTTGTCAAAATTATTCTCGCTCATATTTGCATCATTTACAACGCAAAAATGAGATCTTAGGTGCTCGCCTAAGCACCATTCACAATTTGTATTATTATCAAGATTTAATGCAACAAATGCGTGATGCTATTGAGCACAATGCTTTTTCAGAGTTTAAACAAAATTTTTACGCCTTGCAGGAGGGTAAATGAATCAGCAACTATTATTTTTTGTTGATGAAGGTGGGTTTGATGATTTCACCCCACTATTTGTTAGTTTAGGATTTGATGTTGATTTTGAAGATTCACAAAGGAAGGCGGTTAAATTAGCCAAGAAAAATACCTATCAAGTGTTAGTGGCTGAGTTTATTTATAACCCTGAATTTCGTGATCGTGTGAGTAATATTGAGTCTTTATTAGCCACTTTAGAGGGTCACTCTCCTGAAGTTAAAATTATCATCTTGTACGATGAAATCAATCAGCCGCAGCTTAATCAACTCAAACAGCGCTATCGAATGGATGCAACTTTAACTTTCCCAGTTGATGAGAAAACGATTCAAGATTGTATTAGTAACTAGTTTGTTTTTCAAAATAAACATCTAATACTTCTCGAGCAAGTGGCGCTGCTTTAGAGCTACCACTACCCGCATTCTCTACAATGACGGCAATCGCAATCTGTGGATTTTCTACGGGTGCAAAACCCGTGAATAAAGCGTGATCTCTTAAACGCTCATCTAATTTTTCAGCAATGTATTGCTCTTCAGCATCTAGGCCAAATACTTGCGCTGTACCTGTTTTGCCTGCTAAGGTATAGGTTAGCCCTTTATTGAGTCTTCTAGCAGTACCCTTGGGTGCGTAAATGGTTTGTCTCATGCCTTCAATCACATCTTCCCAATTTTGAATGTTTTTAATTGGTATTTGAGCATGTGAGCCTTTTTCTACTTCTTTAATGGGTTGATTGGGCGAGCGTATATTTTTTAGGAGTTTTGGTTGGAAGATTTGCCCTTTGTTAGCTAGTGCAGCTGTTGCCACTGCAAGTTGCAACGGGCTAGAGGTCATGAATCCTTGGCCAATACCAGCAATCAGTGTTTCTCCTCGATACCAAGGCTCATTCCTGTTAATTTTTTTCCAAACTTTTGATGGCAAAATGCCGCCACGTTCGCCCGGAATATCGATACCAGTTTTTGAGCCAAAGTTAAACAGGCTTAAATTATCATGTATTGTATCTATACCCATTTTATTGGCCAGATCGTAAAAGAACACATCGCAAGATTGGGCGAGTGCATCTTTAACATGAACCACGCCATGGCCACTACGTTTCCAGTCGTTAAATTTACGTTTCACATTGGGTAGTTTGTAATAACCTGGGCAGTAGGTTTTGCTGTGTTTGGTGATTACACCTTCTTCAAGGCCAGCCAAGGCAACCATCGGTTTAACTGTAGAGCCTGGCGGATACAAGCCTTGGATGGCACGATTAAGCTGTGGAATGTCTTTTGAGGTTTGTAAAATCTGATAATTTTTATGTGAAATGCCATTAACAAACCAATTAGGATTGTAAGTAGGTGTGCTAACCAAGGCTAAAACTTCGCCATTTTTTACATTAACCACCACGATAGAGCCACGCTTTCCTTTTAATAGAGATTCGGCTTTTATTTGTAAATCTAAGTCAATACTTAAATATAAATCTTTACCATTTTCTGCTGCTTGAATGATTTGTGTATCAATGACACGACCAGTTACATTTCGCTCAATTTGCTTTTTACCACTGGTGCCGTGCAATAATGTTTCGTATTGTTTTTCAATGCCTACCTTGCCAACAAAAGCCGTTCCTAAATAATTTTGCTTGTCATAGAAAGCCTTGTCTTTTTTAGACATTCTGGAAACATAGCCAGCCACATGAACACTGGAATCATTTTTGGGATAAATCCGATGAAAATAGGATTCAACATCAATCCCGATAAACTGATTACTGACTAAAAATTCAGCCACTTGTTTTTCACTGAGTTTGTGCTTGAGCGGAATATTGTGGAATTTTTTGTAGCGATTTCTATTTTTATGAAAGCGCTTAATATCATCATCATCAATAAAGTTTAACTGCTGAAGAGACAGTAGTGTTTTAGCAATATTTTTGGTTTTTTCAGGGGTTAAGGTAAGCCTGTATGACAATTGGTTAGTGGCAATAATTTGACCATTTCGATCAAATATTTTGCCCCGAGTTGGGGTGATGGGCAGGGTGCGCATCTGGTTGCCAAGCGCTTCTTCAGCGTAATAATCATGGTTACTGATTTGTAAATTATAAAGCCTGAGTATCAATACTGATGTAATAATCAAGATGAATAAGAAAGCCATCAGCATCCTGCTAGAGAAAATTTTATTTTCTAGTGCAATGTTGCTAATCTTTTCCATGACTGTGCTTTATTGGTGTTTACACTTTGACAGTGCTAACTTGACTAAAGGCCATAACAATGCACCTGATAAAGGTGCAAATAATAAATAATAACTAAAGTTAAAGCCTTGAATTAAGCTGTGTACTAGCAGGAATAAAATCAAGTAAATACTGGAGGCGATAAAAACATAAACCTGTTGTGTGCTTAAGTTAGAAACCATGAAAGACTGCTTAACATTTGTAATAAATGCACCGCTTAAGATCAATGCTAAAGCATTTTGCCCTAAGATATCACCTTGTAATATATCAAGCAACACGCCTAATAATAGCGCTAAGAAAAATCGACCTTTAGCTGGAAAGTAAGTGAGCCAGTAAATAAAAAACAACAACAGCCAAAAAGGAGAAACTTCTAGTACGATCTGGGATAAAGGCAGTGCACTAATGATAAGTGCAAAAAAAGTGATTTTCGCTAAAAAGACATAAGGACGCTGAGTATTCATCATTAATCATTCTCCCCAATAAGGACAAATTCTAACTGTTCGGTTGTTTGTATAGGGGCAAGCTCAATGTGTAAAAATGGAGCATCAGTATGTTGCTCTATGTGTATGACTTTTCCCATGGGATAACCCGCTGGAAATTTTGACCCAATGGCACTGGTTAAAAAGAGATCGCCCAATACGACATCAAAATCAGATTCAATAAAATTCACCACCAGTCTGCCTTGGTTCGATGCAACACCTTTACTAATACCGCGAATACCATTACGTTGATTTTTGATTGGCACATATTGTGTGGGGTCGGTAATCATCAATACAGTTGAGTATAGAGGTGTTGTTTGTGTAATTTGCCCAATGACACCTTTGGAGCCTAGCACCACTTGCCCAACGGCAAGATTATCATTACTGCCTTTGTTAATGATAATTTGTTTTTTAAGTCTTGATTGGCTGACAGAACTAACACGTCCTAGTATAAATTTTTGACTACTAATTTGATAGCTTGCGCCTAATAATTGCTTGAGCTTTTGGTTTTCTAATAGTAAAGCATTATGTGTTTGTAAATTCGCTTTTAATCGTGTTAGTTCACCATTAAGCTGCTTGTTTTGATTGAGCAGAGTTTGTTTTGTCGTGCCTTGTTCGTCAATCCAAATATAGAGTTGAGAAGGTAGGTTGACCACCAAGTAAATGGGCGAAATAAGTTTTGCAATGGATTGCTTAAGGTTATCTAAGTAAGAAAATTTATAATCTGAAAGAATCAGAAAAATAGCAATAAAAACAGGTGTAAAAAGTTTAAGAAACTGCATTACTTAGTCACCTTTCAGATTATTCTGCAGCTAGGAACCCCATAGAGTGTTTGCTAATCATATCAAGTGCCGCACCACCACCACGTGCTACACAAGTCAATGGGTCATCAGCAATACGTATTGGTAGGTTGGTCTCTTGATGAATAAGCTTGTCTAAGCCTTCTAGAAGGGCGCCACCACCAGTGAGCACCAAGCCATTTTCAGCAATATCAGAAGCCAGTTCCGGTGGCGTTTGTTCAAGTGCTGTTCTAACAGCTGCAACAATTGTTGCTAATGGCTCTTGCAAGGCTTCGCGAATTTCTGTATTGGTAATTTCGAAACTTACTGGAATACCTTTAGCAACATCAAGACCTCTAAATTCGATTTTTTTAACGACACTGGATTCAAACGCGGAACCCACTTCTTCTTTAATTTGCTCAGCAGTTGCTTCACCAATAATAACACCGTGTTCACGGCGTACAAACTTAACAATATGACTATCAAAAAGATCACCGCCAACGCGTAATGAATCAGAGTAAACAATACCATTGAGTGACATAATGGCGATTTCTGTTGTACCACCACCAATATCGATCACCATGGCGCCTGAGGCTTCCTCAATTGCCATGCCGGCACCAAGCGCTGCTGCCATAGGCTCTTCAATTAAGTAAACATCTCTTGCGCCTGCACCAACGGCACTTTCTTTAATTGCACGACGCTCAACCTGAGTGGCACCACAAGGGACACAAATTAAAACTTTAGGGCTGGGCGAAAAGAAACCAGAGCGCAATACTTTGCGAATGAAATGTTGTAGCATTTTTTCAGTGACTTTAAAGTCAGCAATCACACCGTCTTTCATTGGGCGAATCGCTTCAATAGATCCAGGTGTTCTGCCAAGCATGTTTTTGGCGTCTTGACCCACGGCAATAACCGTTGATTCTAATGAGCCTCTATCATTGCGAATGGCAACAACAGAGGGTTCGTTTAGCACAATCGCGCCATCCATGTAAATCAGCGTATTAGCAGTACCTAAGTCAATTGATAGATTTTGACCTTTAAAAAAATCAAACATAAAAAATCCTAGTGAAATATTGGTTAAAATAAAAGGATATCATACTATAAACACCTGATAAAAATTGGGCAATATTTAAAGCATAATGAAGATGAAAATCAAGCAACAACATGTGATTGAGAGTGTTTGCAATGCCTTGCAATATATTTCTTATTATCACGCACCAGATTTTATTCAGGCCATGGCAAATGCGTATGAAAAAGAAACGCATCAGTCGGCTAAAAACGCCATTGCACAAATTTTAATCAATTCTAAGATGGCTGCTCTGGGCCAACGTCCTATGTGTCAAGACACGGGTATTGTTAATGTATTTGTTGAAGTGGGTATGGATGTTACTTGGGAGGCGGAATTATCTTTAGAAGACATGATTAACGAAGGGGTTAGGCAGGCTTACACCAATCCGGATAATCCGTTACGCGCCTCTATTGTTAAAGATCCGTTATTTTCTAGAGTCAATACTAAAGACAATACGCCTGCAGTCATTCATATGAAAGTGGTGAGGGGTAACACACTGAACTTTATCGTTGCAGCCAAAGGCTGTGGTTCTGAAAATAAAGCCAAATTTGCTGTGTTGCAACCCGATGACAATGTCACTGACTGGGTATTAAGAACTATTCCAACCATGGGGGCGGGCTGGTGTCCGCCAGGTCTTATTGGTATTGGTGTGGGCGGTACTGCTGAAAAAGCTATGCTCCTAGCTAAGCAAAGTTTAATGGATCCGGTTGATATAACTGAAATTAGTGAAAAATCTAATCCAACTAATATTGAAAAATTACGTTTGGACTTATTTAGCAAGATTAATGATTTGGGTATCGGTGCACAAGGGTTGGGCGGTTTAACCACAGTGCTTGATGTCAAAATTAAAGATTATCCAACCCATGCCGCCTCTCAACCAATTGCCATGATTCCAAATTGTGCGGCCACACGTCACTTACATTTTTCAATAGATGGCTCAGGCGTAGCAGAATTACCAGACGTGGATATGAGTGTTTATCCTGACTTAGAAATGGATTATTCAAAGTACAAAAAAGTTGATTTAAATATATTAACACGTGAGCAAATGAGCGATTGGAATATCGGTGATACCTTGTTACTCACTGGCACCATTATTACAGGGAGAGATGCTGCACATAAGCGCATCAAACAAATGCTTGATAATGGCGAAGGCTTACCAAAAGGTGTGGATTTTGACAACAAGTTTATTTATTATGTTGGCCCAGTTGATGCAGTAGATGATGAAGTGATCGGCCCTGCAGGCCCAACCACTGCAACACGAATGGACTGCTTTACTGACATGATGTTAGAAAAGACCGGCATTTTAGGCATGATTGGAAAAGCTGAGCGCGGCCAAGCCACCACGCAAAGTATCAAAAAACACAAAGCCAGTTATTTAATTGCAGTGGGTGGTGCGGCATATCTTATTTCAAAGTCAATCAAAAAAGCAAAAAAAATAGCGTTTGAAGATATGGGTATGGAAGCTATTTACGAGTTAGAAGTTAAAGATATGCCAGTAACCGTTGCCGTAGATAGCGAAGGTCATAATATTCATAGTATTTTTCAAAACATTCAAGTCGTCTCGACTAAAGTATAATCACCCTTGAAGTTGGTCGGATGGTCGCTGGAAGGTTTACCTTTCAGAGGAAAGTCCGGGCTCCACAGAGCAAAGTGCTAGCTAACAGCTAGGTATGGTGACATAACGGAAAGTGCTGCAGAGATTTAAACCGCCTATTTCGATAGGTAAGGGTGAGAAGGTGCGGTAAGAGCGCACCGCGCGTTTGGTGACAACCGTGGCAAGGTAAACCCCACTTGGAGCAAGCTCAAATAGGCTACCATTGGTGCGGCTCGCACAAGGTAGCGGGTAGAGTGCTAAAGCGTTTTGGCAACAATGCGCGTAGATGAATGACTATCTATTACAGAACCCGGCTTACAGACCGACTTCACTTTTTTTTGCTACGTCTTTTCCTTTTCCATCCCTACCCCTCAAGAGGGCACTAAACCGAGTCAAGGGGGTGCTGAACAGAGTGCTGTGTTAAATATCAAAAAATACTCAATCACATAGTTGTGCCTATGTGCAATCGTATTTGTTAATATTTGCCTTGTACGAGCGATGCACAGCGGTCCTCTAGGAGGATAAAAACAAAATACTCGTAAAGATCAACTTTATTTTGTTGTAGAATAAAAGCATGAGACTTATTCAGAAAATATTGATTGTTGTTTTTATAAGTGTTTCAGCTGGTGTTTATGCTGACAAAGAAATCTTATATTCTGATAAAAATATTACAATCTATACAGACAATACCATGACTTACACTGGAAAAAAAACTGCACCAGTGTTTAAGCCTTCAAGTACTTGGGTGGAGGAAGACTTCTTTACTCAACAAGATAAATACTGTGAAGTGGATTCTAAATATATCGACAAGCTTAAAAAGAGTTTAAAAATTAAGACTAAACTGCAGCAATAAATCTATTTTATTTGTGCAAGAATTGCGCGGTCATTATTATTGTAATCTTTAAAAATTTTAATATTGTGAAATGCTTTATTTAATAATTTCACAATTTTCTGTTGCTGATTGTAGCCATGCTCTAGTAATAGATAACCGTTTTTATTCAGGTGTTTTGGTGCATTTTTGATGATAATTCGGATATCGTCCAACCCATCCTTTCCTGATACTAATGCTGTTTGTGGTTCATGAGTAAGATCATCAAGATAGGGGTCACTCTCTTCAATATAGGGTGGGTTAGAGACGATTAAATCAAAGGCTTGATCGGTCACAGCCCCAAACCAACTACCTTGAGTAAAATTAATGTTAGTCGTTGCATTGATTTTAGCCACATTAATTGCTGCTTGAGAAAAGTCTGTTGCACTAACTTTCCAACGCGGATTTATATCGGCTAAAGTGACGGCGATAATACCGCTACCGGTACCTAAATCTAATACTTGGTATTTTTGATTTTTATTGAGTAAATCAAGCGTGATATCGATTAATAACTCAGTCTCTGGGCGTGGAATTAGCGTGTCTTTTGTGACTTTAAAATCAAGATGGTAGAAGCCTTTTTTACCACTAAGATAGGCAAAGGGTACGCCTTGTTCACGTTGTTGAATAAAGTTTTCGAGTTGCTGTTGTTGTTTGTCACCTAAAGCGTAATCATTTTGCGCATAAAGCTGAGTATTGGATTTTCCCAACACTAAAGACAAAAGTGGCGCAATATCACATGCGCCACCGTTCAAATAATCTTGAACCGTCTTCAAGATTTATAAATTAACCGTTGTTAACCCTAAAGATTTCCAGGCGTTCATGCCACCGCGATAGTATTTGATTTTTGCAGCAGGGTAGCCATACTTAAGCAGTGCATTAATTGCCGCCGGTGTTTGACCACACCAAACGCCATTACAATACATAACTAAGGTTTTGGCGTATGAAAAATCATACACATCGTCCACTTGAACGCCAAGCTGGTCTTCCATGATCTCTAACGCCTTTTCTTTGTTTTTGAATCTTGTATAAGGGATGTTGACCGCTGTTGGAATACCGCCTGAAATGACTGGCCAGTTAGGTGTACGTGTATCAATCACTAAAATTGTGTCGTCACCAGCTGATCTTTGTTTGACATATTCGATGACATCAAGCTCACCAACTGTTTCAACAGCGTGCGGTGCAAACGGATGCATTTTTTGAATTTTTCCACGCGTGGTTTTTACATAAAAACTGGAGATTTCATTGTCTCGATCTTGGTCTCTTTGTAACTTAATAACTTCACCTTGGTGGTTTATATCTATTGAAACTACACCCGGTGAAATAAACACCTCTTTGGTCACTTCTCCTTCGGCATTTGCACCTAGTGCCAATAAGCTGGCAAGTAATACGATTAATTTTTTCATTTTCTCTCCTCTATTTATAAATGATTTGCAACAGCTACTGTTGATTTTTGACTGGGTTGTACTGATTTTTTAGCTTCAGCAGTTTTTAAATCAATTAGATTTTTAACTGCGACAATCAACCCTAAACCAATAAATGCCCCCGGGGGTAAGATTGCCAATAATGTGCCTTGGTAATCTTCAAACACGGTGATACTCAGTGTATCACCTAAACTACCGAGTAGCAAGCTAGATTGTTCGAACAAAGTGCCGGAGCCTATTAACTCGCGCATTGCACCCAGTATGATCAGCACCACTGAAAAGCCAATACCCATCATTAACCCATCAAGCGCTGATTTACCCCAAGTGTTCTTACTGGCAAAAGCTTCAGCCCTGCCTAAGATGGCGCAGTTGGTTACAATTAAAGGCACAAAAATACCCAGTATTAAATACAAATCGTAAAAATAGGATTGCATTGTTAGTTCAACAACGGTGACAAAAGAAGCGATCAATAAAACAAAGATAGGGATACGAACCTCTTTTGAAATATGATGACGAAAGATGGAGATCGTTGTGTTTGAAGCGATCAAGACAAAGGTTGTGGCTAAGCCAAGGGCGATAGAGTTGACCACATTGTTGGTTACTGCTAGTAGTGGACACAGGCCTAATAATGCAACCAAAGCTTGGTTGTTATTCCACAAGCCATTTTTCGCAATTTTGATGTAATCGTCCATAGAGTTTGATTATATCAATCTCTATGGACGATAAAGGTTTGTCTACTTAAGAAAAGACAATCTCATTATTTTCAATATTGGCGTGGATGGTTGATCCAGGCAAAAACTCGCCCGATAAAATCTTTTGAGAAAGTGGATTCTCTAGTAATTGTTGAATCGTGCGTTTCAGTGGTCTTGCACCAAATACTGGGTCGTAACCTCTATCTACAATTAGTGTCATCGCTTGATCACTCAATGTTAATTTAAGATCAAGATCGGATAGACGTGATTGTAGAATTTCAATTTGAATCTTGGCGATGCCTTTGATTTGGTCTTTCCCAAGACTGTTAAAAGTAACGATTTCATCAATACGATTAACAAACTCTGGCCTAAAGTGTTCACTAACAAGTTTGATTAACTCTGCATTCATGTCCTTTCCTGGGTTTTCTTGGATTAGGTGAGAACCTAAATTCGAGGTCATTACAATCACCGTATTTTTAAAGTCAACCGTGCGACCTTGACCATCGGTTAAGCGACCATCATCTAAAACTTGCAGAAGTACGTTAAATACATCTGGATGGGCTTTTTCGATTTCATCTAGCAGGATGATTGAATATGGCTTGCGTCGTACTGCTTCAGTTAATACACCACCTTGTTCGTAGCCTACATAACCCGGAGGTGCGCCAATCAAACGAGAAACAGAATGCTTCTCCATGAATTCACTCATATCGACACGCACTATTGCTTGTTCGGTATCAAATAAGAAATCTGCCAAGGCTTTAGTTAGTTCGGTTTTACCCACACCGGTAGGGCCCATAAATAGGAAGGAACCATCAGGGCGATTAGGATCGCTCAAGCCTGCACGTGAACGACGTACTGCATCAGAAATTACCTTAACGGCTTTGTCTTGACCAACCAAGCGCTTGTGGATAATACTTTCCATTTGTAAAAGTTTGTCTTTTTCACCTTCCATCATCTTATCCACAGGAATGCCAGTCCATCTTGCGACAATATGGGCGATTTCATCTTCGGTAACTTTGTTTCTAAGCAGGGTCATTTCTTCGACATCTGCACTTTCTGATTGTGTTATTTTTTCTTCCAATGTTGGAATAATGCCGTATTGAAGTTCACTCATTTTGGCAAGATCATTGTTTCGATGTGCTGTTTCTAAATCAGTTTTAGCTTGCTCTAATTCTTCTTTTAAATGTTGTGCACCTTGAACCACCAGCTTTTCTTTTTTCCATATTTCTTCCAAATCTGCATATTCTTTTTCTTGCGATTTAATAGTCTCTTTAAGGTCTTTAAGGCGCTCTTTTGAAGCCTTATCTTTTTCCTTTTTTAGCGCCATGCGCTCAATTTTCAGTTGTACTAATTTACGATCAAGCTTATCCATTGATTCGGGTTTCGAGTCAATTTCCATACGAATTTGTGAAGCCGCTTCATCAATCAGATCAATGGCTTTATCAGGCAGTTGTCTATCAGTAATGTAGCGAGTGGAATAGGTAACTGCTGCAATAATGGCTGGATCGGTGATTTCTACACCATGATGCACCTCGTATTTTTCTTTAAGTCCACGCAAAATAGCAATGGTATCTTCTTGTGTTGGCTCATCGACCAATACTTTTTGAAAGCGGCGCTCGAGTGCAGAGTCTTTTTCGATATATTCACGATATTCGTCTAAGGTGGTCGCACCCATACAGTGAAGATCTCCGCGAGCTAATGCTGGCTTAAGCATATTTCCAGCATCCATTGCACCATCACCTTTGCCCGCGCCAACCATAGTATGAAGCTCGTCAATAAACAGTATTACTTGGCCTTGTTCGGCTTCAAGTTCTTTAAGTACCGCTTTTAAGCGTTCTTCAAATTCACCACGGTATTTAGCACCCGCTACCAATGAAGCCATATCGAGTGATAGTAATCGCTTGCCTTTAACGCCTTCAGGTACTTCATTGTTAATAATGCGTTGCGCCAAACCCTCGGCAATGGCGGTTTTTCCCACACCGGGCTCACCAATGAGTACTGGATTGTTCTTGGTTCGGCGTTGCAGCACTTGAATGGCACGACGGATTTCACCATCACGACCAATGACAGGATCAAGCTTGCCATCAATTGCCATTTGGGTTAAATCAGTTGTGTATTTGTCTAAAGCATCTCTTTGTGTTTCTGCATTTTGATCGTTCACAGTTTCACCTCCTCTTAGGTTTTCAATCATGGTTGTAAGTTGTATTTCATTCACGCCATGCTTTTTTAATAGTTGGGTTGTTGCATCATTGCCTTTGATAATAGCCAATAAAAATAACTCGGTAGTGAGATAGCTATCTCCTCGATCGATAGCTAATTTATCGGTTTGATTCAATAGACGTAATAAATTTTGTGAAATATTAATATCACCCGTTGGATTGTCCAACGAAGCCAATTGATTCACTTGTGTCTCAATATCAGATTTTAATTTGGCGAAGTCTGTCGAGCATTGAGATAAAAGGCTACTGACTGTGCTAGATGAATCACCGACCATTGCGCTGAGCACGTGCAAGGCTTCAATCACACTGTGATTAAAGCCATTGGCAAGTGATTGTGCATGAGCTAAATCCTGCTGAAATTGAGCCGTTAATTTATTAATATCCATGTATTATCTTGATGTTTTATTGTTAAGTTGCTTACTATCTATGGGATGATATGACGATATTCAAGGTCGTAAATAAAATATTATGTTAAATTTAGTATTGTTTGAACCAGAGATTCCTAACAACACCGGCAGTTTGATTCGTCTAAGTGCCAACATGGGCGCGAGTCTGCATTTAATTAAACCCTTTGGTTTTGAAATTACAGACAAACGCCTGAGACGAGCGGGGCTTGACTACAAAGAGTTGGCGCAAGTCTATGAGTATGAAAATTTTGAAGATTATTTGGCTACGGCCAAACCAGATCGATTGTTTGCAGTGAGCTCTAAAGTATCTACTGGCTATGCTGACGTTAATTATCAAAGTGGTGATTCATTTTTATTTGGCCCTGAAACACGAGGCTTACCACAAGAAATTTTGGATCAATATCCAGGCATTACTTTACCAATGCAAGCAGGTTCACGTAGTTTGAATTTGTCGAATTGCGTTTCAATTGTGGCTTATGAAGCTTGGCGTCAGCTTAGTTTTGTTACATTATAAGCATTAGTAAAGTCTTTAATATTGGCTATTTTCTTGCCGGCTAACTGAACTTGTTCTAGGCTTAATGCACCGTCACCCGTGGCAACAATACAAACCCCTTTGCCATATTCAATGACTTCACCTGGACTTCCGTCATAGGCAAGACCTACAACGGTGGCTGATAAAATACGTAATACTTTACCTTCAAATTTGTCACTTTGTGCATGCGTTTGAGCGATAGGGTAAGGGTTAAACGCCCTAATTTGTTGGTTGATTTGGACGGCACTCTGCGACCAATCAATCCAAGCTTCATCTTTGCTGAGTTTTTTGGCATAGGTGATACCGGCTTCATCTTGAACAGTAGGTGTGAGTCGTTCAAGATTTTCAAGTGCCTCGATAATACCTTGTGCACCAAGAATGGCTAATTTATCATGTAGAGATTGCGCTGTGTCGGACTCGGTAATGGCACAAGTTTTTTCTAGCAGAATATCACCGGTATCTAGCCCTTCATTCATTTGCATGATACCTATACCGGTTTGTGTATCACCTGCTAAGATTGCGCGTTGAATAGGGGCCGCACCACGCCAACGTGGTAATAGTGATGCATGAATATTGAGACAGCCATATTTGGGTGTTTCTAATACAGTTTTAGGTAAGAGTTGTCCGTAGGCCACCACCACCATGATATCTGCATTAAGGCTGGCTAGAATTTGTTGTTCGGCTTCATCTTTTAAGCTTTCAGGTTGAAAAATAGCCAGATTGTATTCTAGTGCTTTTTCTTTTACTGGGCAAGCGCTCAGAACACGACCACGACCTTTCGGGCGATCCGGCTGACAGTAAACACCTTTAATGTCGTGCCCTGTATTAATGAGTGATTCTAGAACACCAACAGAAAAATCAGGCGTGCCTGCAAATATAATACGCATACTTTTAGAATGCATTACTTTAGAGATTTTCGAGCAGTTTTTATCGCAGCCTTAACTTGATTGGGTGCAGTTGCACCTAAATGATCACGCGCACAAAGTGAACCCTCTAAAGAGAGTATATCGAACACATCGTTTTCAATGCGATCATCAAAGGCTTGCAATTCTTCCAGGCTTAACTCGCTAAGATCTTTTTGGTGTTCAATGCCATAAGACACAGACTGTCCAACCACTTCATGTGCATCACGGAAGGGTAAACCTTTCTTGACCAAATAGTCTGCCAGATCAGTCGCTGTGGTATAACCTTTTT
>OBJC01000029.1_pt1 | contig 29770 bp, 20 predicted proteins | sample 1481521 | NCBI WGS metagenome assembly OBJC01 (sample SAMEA2341961, study PRJEB22496) | metagenome | biome: marine; feature: hydrothermal vent; material: water | place: Pacific Ocean | collected 2011/2012 | reverse complement strand
GCTGATGCTGATGCTGATGCTGATGCTGATGCTGATGCTGATGCCGGCGACCCAGAGACCGATCCCAGCATGTTGGCTGGCGCATTCGTCGGCACCATGACCACCCAGTATGAATACGAGGGCTCATTTGGTGCATTCGAAGACAGTTGCACCGGCGATGTCAGTTTGGCCATCGACGACGACTTGGTGTTGACCGGTACGGGACTGTGTGTTTTTGATTCTTTCGAGCTTGGATTTGATCTCGAGGGGCAACAAACCGATTTGGCATTGCGCGGTGTTTTGATCTCCGAATCTGCAACAGATCGAGTGGAAACACCATTTTCAGGCAGCCGTGATAATAATGGCCTCAGCCTCAGCTTTGACACCACCCACGAGGCCGATGGCGAAGCTGTTCGGCTCTTTGGCTCCATTACGGCCAGCCTCGTCCGATGAGTGCGCTGATGGATATCGCTCTCGGCTGGGGACGGGTGGGCTTGTTCGGCTTTGGCGGTGGCCCTGGCATGATCCCGCTGATGCAAGTCGAGTGCGTGGAGACCCACCAATGGGTCAGTGACCAGCAGTTTTTGGATGCCATCGCTGCATCGTCGGCATTGCCTGGGCCCATCGCAGTCAAGATGAGTATTTTGATCGGTGCGCAGACGGCTGGGGTACCCGGTGCGCTCGCCGCCCTGTTCGGGGTGATGGTGCCGGCGGTGGCGTTGATCAGCATGGTGTCGGGTGTGCTTCTCTCCCAGCGCCAAAACCCGGTGCTCAATGGGGCGATGCGCGCGGTGCAGCCGGCAGTGATCGGCTTGTTGGCGTGGACGGTGATATCTCTCGCCCCCGATGGAATTCGCAACTTCTCCGGCGCGCTGATCGCGGTTGCAGCCCTCGTTGCTTTGCTGCTCAAAGTCCACCCCGCATTGGTGATCTTGACGGCGATGAGCCTCGGGGCACTATTTTTGCGGTAGGCTTGCCCATGCCCAGTCCATTCCCAAGCCTGCCCCCAGAACAACGCGGCGAAGTGGTCGTCCTCGATCACAGTTCGTCAGTGCTGCGCGACAATCCGTTTAACGACCCGGTACGCCGCGACCTTTTTGTGTACACCCCGCCCGGATACCAAAGCTCGGAAGTGGATTATCCCGCGGTGATGGTCCTTCCTGGCTACACCGGCACTGGCGAAAAGCTGCTTGCGAGAGGCTTTACGGACATGTCCATCGGCACACGCATCGACCGGCTAATCGCTCAAGGATGTCCGCCTTTTGTTGCCGTGATGCCCGATTGTATGACCTCTTTGGGGGGCTCGCAGTATGTGGATTCCCCAGGACTTGGGAACTACGCAAGCTATTTGGTGGATGAGATTTTGCCCACCGTGGATGGGGTGTTTCGGACCACCGGTAAATGGGGGGTGACCGGCCATTCCTCTGGTGGGTTTGGCGCGATTCATCTGGCGATGACCCATCCGGGGGCCTTTTCTGCGGTGGCCTCACACGCGGGCGATCTGGGTTTTGATTTGGCCTATTTGGGCGATGTGCCAAAGGCTGTTGGCGCCGTGGCCCGAGCGGGAGGGCTCGAACAATTTGTGGATGGGTTTTGGGCGCGGCGTTCGCACTCGGGAGAGGACATCGCGGCCTTAATGTTGCTGTGTGTCTGCTGTGCCTATCTCCCTGATGTCGACGCTACACCGCTGCCCTGCCGGCTTCCTGTGGATTTTGAGACTGGAGCGGTCGACTTTGAGGTGTTGGCGGCTTTGAGTCATATGGACCCGATCGTACGCCTGGACGATCCCGGTCAGCGCGAAGGCTTGGAGATGCTCGATTTGCTCTTTATTGATGCTGGCCGTTTTGATGAGTACAATCTTCAAATCGCTGCCCGGCGTTTTGTCGCCAAACTCAAGACCATGGGGGTGCCCCATGTTTACGAGGAATTCGATGGTGGACACCGGGGTATGGCCTGGCGATATGGCGTGTCTTTGGCCATGATCGCGGAGGCGCTGCGCCCATGAAGCGTTTGGCCATTATTCTTTGTTTGTCTGCAGCTTGCTCGACCTTCGATGCAGGTAAATACGCCCCGCCCACCGGTGAATTTCCTGGCAGTGGGGGCGATGACACCGGCGGGACATCACCAGAGGAAGAAGCGGCGCTCGACTGCGATGAGCAACCCATGTTGAACTGGGATAATTTTGGGCAAGGCTTTATGATCCAAAATTGCAATGGTTGCCACCATAGCGAGTCGCCAGACCGTTACGGCGCGCCGCCCGATGCCATTTTTGATGATGTCGCCGATGTGTGGGCACGACGGGGAGGGGTGCTGTCGTCAGCCGGTGGCGCCAACCCATGGATGCCCCCCAACGGAGGAACGAAGGCACTCGAACGAGAAAAGCTCGAGATTTGGCTGCGTTGCGGCACCCCGGGCACGTAAGCACCTTCTTTGGCTGCGGGACGATACATTCTGTGAGATAATTAGCCAGAAGCCAAGCTCGCTCCGCCTCATGTGCGCGGGTGGAATATGCGGGTTCGCTCAAGGGAGAAAAAGGATGAGAAGTCCACCACTATTTGGGGTGTTGGTGTTGCTTGCAGCATGTGGCAGCACAGACACTGTCGAATGCGAACCCGGCTTTATGAAGAAGCAAGGTCGGTGGTGTGTTTTCGATGAGGCCGTGTTGGGTGCCACCGCAGATGAAGCGATCGACGATTCTTCAGGCGCTGGTGGTAGCGAGCAAACCGAGGAAGCTGAGGAGTATGTATTTGAGGCCGAAGCGCCCAAAGTTGAACTCAGCCTCGAAGAGATAGAGTGGGCGATGGAGGAGGCCATTCGCATCGTGCGCTGGATCGACCCCGGAAAAATGCACGATGCATACGCCCAAGTCGAGGCAGATGGCGACGAAAGCTGCCCGGAATACGATGAGGAATACTACGACGATAACGAGCGCTACCACTGGCGTGACGCTTGTACGGTGGCCTCAGGTGGGTCGTTCGCAGGCTCTGTGTACAGCAATTATTATGGTGAATACACCGACGAAAATGAGACCTATGACTACGGTGGCCATGCTTTTTTTAATGGCTCCGCGCGGGTTGAAGACAGTCGGGGAAACACCTTTATCGCAGGCGGAAGCTCCAGCTATTACGAGCGCCATCGGACCTCGACGGGGGATGGCACCTTTTATCAAAGCATGAGCGGCAACTATCGCTTTGATGACCCCAGCTTGTACGGAAGCTGGTTGGCCCAAGACCTCAACGTGTCGGTTTATCACAACTCAACGATGTATATCGACGATGCCGACCATTATGGTGGCGGCTATTCTGTGTACTGGAACGCGTCGATTTCTGGGCTTACGGGTGTGATCAACGCCTTGCGACTCTCCGAAATCTTCATGTACTCAGAGAACACCGGTTCGATGTGTGAGATCGAGCCTTCGGGGTCCATCTCGGTTCGGGACAGCGCCGGAAATTGGTATGAAGCTGAGTTTGATGGGCCAAAATATGCAGGTGCAGGGTCTTTTCCACCCGACTGCGACACCTGCGGCAAGGTGTATTGGCGCGGCACTTTACTCGGCGAGGTTTGCCCTAATTTCGAGCTGCTGGTGGACTGGGGGGAGCGACCATGGTTGTAGTCATTGCCTTGTTATTTGGCGGCTGCGCTGGACAGCCCGAGCCACCCGCGGTGAATCACCCGACCGATGAGGTCGAAGTGGTCCAAGCCACTGGCCCAGATCCGGTGGCGCAGGTGTTTCGCGCAAGCCTCGATTTGCGTGGTGTGCGCCCTTCGTTGGATGAGATTGAATGGATTAGCGCCGATCCAGACGCCTATGAGGCGATCATCGACAGCTTTCTGGAAGACCCCCGCTTTGGGGAGCGCCTGATTTCCATGTATTCGGAAGTGTACCTGACCCGCTCCGATTCGTATTCGGTGAGTGCGGAGGACTTTGGGCTCAGCAGTGAGCGTCAGTTTGAGTTTTCACGCTCCGTCGGAGACGAAACGCTCCGGGTTTTTGCACACATTGTCGAAAACGACATGCCCTACACCGAATTGGTCACCGGAGATTGGACCATGGCCAATGAGCTCCTCGCGGAGATTTGGCCGATTGAGTATCCAGCGGGTGCGTCGGGTTGGCAGGTGTCCCGTTATTCAGACTCACGCCCATCGGCTGGGGTGCTATCCAGCAACTCGCTTTGGTGGCGGTATATGTCCAACCCCTCCAACGCGAACAGAGGAAAGGCCAACGCGGTATCCAAGATTTTCTTGTGCAATAACTATCTGAGCAAACCCGTTGAGTTCGATCGCTCAGTCAACCTGCTCGATAACGACGCCCTGAATGACGCCCTCAAGACCAACCCTGGGTGTGCGGCCTGTCATAGCTCCCTCGACCCGCTGGCCAGCTTTTTGTGGGGCACCTACTACGTCGATTATCGCTCGGCTTCAGACCTGAAATATTATCACCCAGAGCGGGAGCATATGTGGGAGAGCTATGGCGGCATCGAGCCCGCTTATTATGGCGAGCCCGGCTATGGGCTCGGCGACCTCGGGCGCTTTATTGCCGGTGACCCCCGCTTTGTGGCATGCGCGGTCAAGCGGGTGTTTATGCTGCTCTCTCAACGGGAGCCGACCCTTGAGGACACCACCAAGCTCGGCGAATGGCGCAACGCTTTTATAGCCGATGAGCTTCGCCTAAAGACTGTGTTTAAGGCTGTCGCCATGGATGAGTCCTATCGGGCAACCGAGCCCGGTGATGGCCCTTACGCCACCCGAAAGATGGTGACTTCCGACATGCTGGGCAGCCAAATCGATGACTTGACCGGCTTTGTTTTTTACGCGAATGGCGTGCCCATTTTGGAGACAGACTCCGGCGGGCTTCGCACCCTCGCAGGTGGGATTGACGGGAAAAATGTGACCCGCCCTGCGACCGCACCCATGACAACCCTTGTGTTGGTCCAAGAGCGCTATGCCCAAGCCGCCGCCAATCATGTGGTCGTTCACGACCGAGACAATCCCGAACAATCGCGCTTGTTTCATGAGATCGATTTTCATGAGACGCCCAAAAATGGCAAGGCGCAGATGGTTGCGCAGATTCAGTCTTTGCATCTGCGTTTATTCGGCCATCGGGTGTCAGCAGACGGACCAGAGGTGGCGGCCAATCTTCAACTTTGGGAAGACCTTTATGAGGTCAGTCTCACCAATGAAGAGGCCTGGGCGGGCTTGTTGACCGTTTTGCTGCGCGACCCTGATTTTCTCTTTTACTAAGTTTTTCTTTTTTCTTTTTTTCAAGAAGGCAACATCATGAATCGACGGGATTTTCTTCGGTTTACCGGGCTCGGCGGAGTGGCTTTGGGCGCGGGCATGGTACCGTTTCAGGCGATCGCGGCCAGCCAATCTAGTCTGAACTTTGTCTTCGTGTTCAACGGCGGTGGGTGGGATCCCACCCGGGTGTTCGCCAATTGCTTCGAGCAGCGCGCCATCGATATGGAGCTTGATAGCGGCGTGGCCAGAATCGGGGACCTGAGTTGGGTAGACCACATCGATCGACCAAGCGTCACCGCATTTTTTGAGCGATTTCACGCCCGAAGCACCATCTTTAATGGCTTGCTTGTCCCGTCGGTCGCCCACGGCAGTTGTTCCCGTTTGATGATGACTGGGACCACCAATGACGGCGCTGCAGACTGGGCGGCGGTGATCGCTGGTGAGTCGCGTATGGGCTTGGCTTTACCTCAGGTCGTCTTGTCGGGGCCCAGCTATCCCGGAGAGCACGGTACCTCGGTCACCCGCGCCGGAACCTCCGGCCAACTCGACGCGCTGTTGTCGGGAGAGGTGCTGGATTGGAGCGATCAGATAACTGAGCGGCCCTCCACCATGATGGAAGACCGAATGGACTCCTATTTGATTCGACGGGCAGCGGCGGCGGTCAAGGGCGCACAGCTACCCAAGGCCAAAGCATTGTATGAAGCCTACGAATCTTCTTTGCTGCGCGGGGTAGACCTCAAAGACCTTCGGGAGGTCATCAATTGGTCCGCCAGCGGAGATCTCAGCTCCCAGGGCAACTTGGCCGCTCAGCTGTTGAGTATGGGCATCTCACGGACGGTGATGATGAATCACGGCGGGGTGGGTTGGGACAGTCACACCAATAACGATGGGATTCAGTCCCAAAGTTGGGAGTCGCTGTTCGGTGGACTGCTGGACATGGCTGACCGGTTTTCGACCATACCTGGTCGTGGTGGCGGTAGTTTACTTGATGAAACGGTCATCGTTGTGATGAGTGAAATGGGGCGTACACCTGCACTCAACGGCAATGATGGAAAGGATCACTGGCCGTACACCTCGGCTTTGGTGATGGGGCCTGGTTTTCAAGGTGGGCGGGTCATCGGTGCGACCGATGAATTTTATTATGGCGAGTTGATCGACTTTGAGACTGGAGATTTGTGGCGAGAAGGCTCAGACTTGACCGTCGCCAACCTGGGTGCCACCTTGCTGGCCGCGGCCGATGTGGACCCTGGAGATTACCTGCCAGGGGTCGCACCGCTCACCGGTGTGCTCGCTTAGGCGTCCTCGCAAACCAGCCAGTCGTAGCTATGGTCCGCATCCCAGCACCGGGTGGTGCCGTGGTCGTCCGGCTCACACATGGAGCAGCCCCACTTGCGGATGGCGCTAAAGCCAGATGATGAGGTGTTCACACAGTCTGGGCTGTCCACAGTCACGGCATAGCCTCCCCAGGTGGGGCTTGTGGTGGTGGTGTTTTTGGTGATAATCCAGGTGTGATGGAAGTCTCGGGTGTACAGGTCGGTGATGACCTTTTGGGCGTCAGCGGCGCTATCGGGTGTAAACCAAGCGAGGCCGTGGTCTTCACAAAAGCTGGTGTAGCTGCTCAAGGCCGCCGTGGAGTCGGACTTCCACACGTAAACGGTACGCCCTTCGCTGATCCAAGAGACATCCAGATCAGAGAGGCTTATCTCGCTGTGGCACACCGCATCGCAGCCGTCCCCGCTAATGGTATCTCCATCGTCGCATTCCTCGCCTGGGTCCACATATCCATCGCCACAAAGCCAGCAGCTTGGCTCGATTCCGCGGCAGTCATCGATGTCGTCACAGTCGGTCTCTTCATCGCAGTCGTTGTCGAGTCCGTCAAGGCAAGACTCGATGGCCTCGGGGTGGGAGAGGGCTGAGCTGTCGTCGCAGTCGTCACCGGTGGCTGTGTAGCCCTCCGGAGGACCACAGCTCTCGATGGTGAAGGCCTCATCTCCAAAGCCGTCGCCATCAAGATCTCGGTAGTGGGTGGCCAAATCAAGGCCGTTATCGATGATGCCGTCGCAATCGTTATCGTCCCCATCGCACAGTTCGGTTGCCTCGGGGTGGGTGTCTGCGCTCAGATCATCGCAGTCTTCCGAAGTGCTCGCGTACCCGGCCGGCATGGCGCAGGCATTGATGGTGTAATCTGCAGAGCCGAAACCATCGTGGTCGTGATCGATATAGTAAAGCCCACCCCCAACGCGGCTGGGGTCGGCGTCATCGATCAGGGCGTCGCAGTCGTTATCGATGCCATCACAGACTTCATCGGCGCCGGGGTGAATTTCAGCCTCGGTGTCATCGCAATCAAAGATGTCATCATCGGCGGTGACAGCACCCTCGGGCTCGAAACACGCATTGATGGTGGCCTCCTCATCGCCAAACCCGTCCCCATCGGCGTCGATGAAAAACTGGCTTCGGGTGGAAAGGTCCAGGGCGTGATCATCATCGTCGAGGTTGCCGTCGCAGTTGTTGTCGATGTGGTCACACACCTCGATGGCGTCGGGGTGGATCGAAGGGTCGGCGTCATTGCATTCTTCGCAGGCGGCGAAGCCGTCTCCATCGATGTCAGCGTAGCCCACAGCCCCATCACAATTATAATCGTGGTCATCGTCACAGTCGGTCTCAAGCGCACCGGGGTGGGTGGTGTCGTCGGTGTCATCGCAATCAAAGACCCCATCCCGATCAGCGGTGTAGCCCTCGGGTGACTCACAAGCCAAGATCATCAAGGACTTGATGCCGTAGCCATCACCATCTGCGTCTCCAAACCACTCCGACTGGGTGGCGGGGTCAACCGTGTCATCTTCATCGTCAATCAGCCCATCACAGTCGTTGTCGAGCCCGTCGCAGATCTCGAGTTGGTCGGGGTGGATGGCTGGGTTGTCATCATCGCAGTCCACATCGGATTTGAAGCCATCTTCATCGGCGTCGACGTCGACGTCGACGGGGGCCGAAGAGTCGGTCGGAGCGGCAGAGTCGCCCTCGGTTTTCGGGTCAACCGAACAAGATATTACCAAAAAAAAGGGAATCAAGCGCATGAGTGTTCCGGGTTCGAAGCTGTTTGATTATGGGCGGCCTTGTCGTCGAAATACTGCGATCAAGCTGAGAGAAAGCATCATAGGCCACGGACCGCGTCCGCCCAAGCTGGCGCAGCCGACCTTCCCAGATGTGGAGGATGAGGCGGCTTTTTCATCGGTTGATTCGGGGGTTTCGTCTGGTGTGACTTCCTCTGGCGGGGGTGGGCAGTCACCGGGGGCGGACTTGCTGGCATCGGTGTCGTCGCAGTCGGTGCCACCTCCAGATGGGTGGGCGACGCCATCGCCATCTGCGTCGTAGTCCGAGCCATAGGCGCAGTCGGAGTTGCGACCGTCATACCAAATCTCTTCAGCGCCTGGGTATACGCTCGGGTCTTGATCGTTGCAGTCGACATTGCTCAAATAGCCGTCGTCATCATGGTCATTCACGATCAAATAGTCACCGCCGTACGCACCCACATCTGAGTCGGTGCCATCCCAGTCCAAGATGAGGGCGTCACCCGCATCGATGAGGGGGGATGTGAGCGCCAAGACCAAGCTGGCCTCGTCACCTGGCATATCGGGTGCGTAATGGGCAAACTCAGGGTCGATGGCCATGTTGCCGCCAAGGTCCAACACTGAAGCTTCGAGATCGCCACCGATGTCCGCTGGGGTGTTGCCATAAAAATTATTATGGGACAGCTCTGCATAAAAGGCGGAGTTGAGGTCGTACATATGCAGGGCGGCGCCACCGGTATTGTGGGCGAAGATGTTGTTGCGAAACTCCACCTGGGAGTTGTAAAAAGCAGCACCACTGCTCTCGAACATCGCTCGGTTTCCGGCGACTGTGTTGTTGTAAAACAGGCTGAAAGGGGAGTTGCACAGGGCGAAGCCACCACCGGTTCGGGCGTCGTTATCCAAGAAGATGTTGTTGAAAAAGTCTGAACCGTCGGCGTTGTCGTTGATGTAAGCCCCACCGCCATAGTGCGCGGTGTTTGAGCGCAGGGTGGAGTTTCGGATTTTTACATAGGCTGAGTCGTCGGCGTAAAGTCCACCGCCAAAGGAGTTGGAGCCGGCCTCGTTGCCCTCGAGCAAGCTCTCTTCAACGGTGACGTTCGCCACACTTCGTACAAATACGCCACCACCCTCGAGGTGGGAGGAATTGTCGGAGATGGAGACCCGAACCATTTTGGCTGGGTAGGTGTCGGCGAGACCGCTGGCGAAAATTCCGCCCCCTTGGCCTGCTTTCGCCCGGTTTCCACGGACGTGCGCGTCGACCAGCAAGAGCATCACTGCATTTGTGGCGTAGATGCCGCCGCCACTGGAGGAGGCGGTGTTCGAGGAGATGTCGAGCTGTGTGCCCGTGAACAAGATTTGTTGGTCGAAACCGAGTGCGCCTCCGTTGCGTCCTTTGTTGAGATCAAAGCTGGAGTTGTCGATGAGCACTTCGTCGTACATGCGTCGGGCCCAGACCGCCCCGCCGTCGGAGCTTGCCTCGTTGTAGCTAAATATTGTGTTTTTGATTTGGAGTTGAATTGGGCCGGAGAAATCGCCCTCTGTGTAGATCCCTCCGCCGCTTCCGCGCTGTGCGAGGTTGCTATCAAAGACGCAGTCGTCGACAACAAAGGTGTTGAAGATTTCGGAAAATTCCTCGAGGTCATACACATCTTCCCCGTGCATCCAGTTGGCGATGGCCCCACCTGCGCTGCTCACCGAGCGGTTGGCTTCAAAGGATGTGCCCGAGATGGTGACCTCACCGTCAAAGGTTCGGATGGCCATGGCACCACCGGCCCACCGAGAACGGTTGTCCACAAAGTGAGAGTCGATGACGGTGATTGTACCGGTCCCTGTGACATGGACCGCCCCCCCTTGGCCTTGGCGCTCTTGCACCAAGGTGGTCGAGGAAATTTCCTCGCCGGTTTCCTCGTCGTATTCGTATTCGATGACCCGTTCTGTGTAGCCATAGCCCCGATTGGCCTCGAACTCGGTGTCTTCGATGTGCAAGCTCATGGCGCCGCTGGCGTGTATCGCGCCACCGTCGTAGCCATAGTTGTCTTGAAAGTGGCAGGCGGTGAGGGTGAGGTCGGCCTCTGTTGCCAAGATGGCCCCACCAAAATGCTCTTGAGAGCCCATATCGTCAAAGCGCACATCCTCTGCGCTCAAACTTCCACCATCGACCACGATGCCTTGGTGAAAACTGTTGGACAATGTGAGGTTCGCAAAGCGAATATGCTCGCCGGCGGTGGCGGTCACGAGTGGGCTGACCTCGCCTTGGCCATCGATCAGGGTGGCGTCTTGGCCGCTGCCTTGAATGGTGAGGTCTTTACCGCTGAAGTCGAAGGGGAGATTGTATTCGCCGGCACTGACAGCGATGGTGTCGCCAGAGTTGGCGCCGTCGATGGCGGCTTGGATAGCAACAAAATCGCCGCTGCCATCGGCGGCCACGGTGAGGGTGGCCGCGTTGGCGGCTTGGATCAGGAGCCAACTGAGCTGGAGCATGGATTGAACCCCTTTCGTGAGAGGCCCACGATAGCATTTCGGAGGCATTCTGGGGCCTAAATCAGTCCGGCATAGCAGGTGTTTAAGCGTTGGTGGACGGCTGCTGGGCTCAGATGTTCTTTGACCCATGCTTGGCCTTCAGCACCAAGCGAAAGTGCCTCGACTGGGTCACCCTCCAGTTTTCGGATGGCACTCGTCATTGAGTGTGGCTGTTTCGGATCGACACAGAGGGTTCCGCAATGGGCCCAGTCGGGCATACCGCCCCGGGCCATCGCAATGACAGGAGTGCCCATGGCCAATGCTTCGACCCCGACGATGCCATAGGGCTCGGCCCAACGAGAAGGAAAGAGCAAGGCGCGACAATCCGCCATGGTGGCCCTGAGGGCGTCGCGTGTGAGCCAGCCGAGGGCCTCTACACCTTGAATACCAGCGGCCTCTGCCCCCAACCCGGCCATGCGAAGTGGGTGGCCGCTCTTGGCTGAGCGCCAAGCCTCGATGGCGAGATCGGTACCTTTTAGGTACACCAGTCGTCCGGCCAAAAGAAAGCCATGTCCGGCATCGGTTTTCGCTGGCCCACAGGGTACAGGCGGCGGGATGATCTCTATATTCTCTAGGCCAGCAGCCTCGAGTTCTGCGGCCATATACCGCGATAGCACCAGGAGCTTTCCGGCTGCGCGAAGGGTGTCGAGTCGGGCTTTAGTAAGGGAGAGCATGCGTGTGCGGTGCTCGGTGTCTGGGATGCACTGTGTGCAGAGTGCGTCGTCCATGGGTGCTGTACAGGGCGCACCGGATGGGAGCGTCTTTCCTGGGCCTGGGCAAAACACCCTATGGTCTTGGATGGTGACCACTGTTTTTGGTCCCATGCTCATCTGAAGGGCGGTCGGGTTCATCACATTTTGGATGTGAACCACATCGGCTGCGGCGATCAACCCATGAAGTGGCTCCAGTCCTCTGCTGCGGGGGACATGCGCACGCAGCGCCTTGATCCGGTGGGTTCGTACCGTGGAGGGTATGGCGACATCTTTATCAAAGTCTGCCGCAGCGATGGTGACGTCGTGAAAGGGGGCCATCGCCTCGACGACGTCCAACAGGTGGTGTTGGGCGCCGCCGCGGTGACTGAGCCGGTCGGTCAAATACAACAATCGCATCGACGGACGGTAGCATGTCGGCCCTGAAGGTCTAGAGAAAAGGTACCGACGCCAATGGTGTCTCGGGGTCGGCCATGGTGGATACCATCACACCCAGGTCTGAGATGGAGAAGAGATAGTCCTCGATCACCAGGCTTCGTCGCATCCATGCGGTGTAGCTGGACTCTGCACAATCTTCTTCTTCTGGGCAGTAGATGGCCTCAACGAGGGGTCGGTGGCTGACGTAGCCGCGTTTGGTCAGGCCGGAGTCGGTGTCGACTGTGGCGACGAGCAATCCAGAACGGGCCGCCCATTCGCTGTCGGCTCCTGTCCAATCGTCGCCGGCGTCACCCATGGTGTCCCAGGTGTAGCCGTAGACGGGTATGGCGACGGTGTCGTCGACCACCATGATCGCGTGGTGGTCCCACAAGGCTTCGCTGGCGCTAGAACTGCATTCCAGGGTCAGCTGATCTTGCTGTTTGGGGTCAGAGAAGTCAGAGACGTCAAAGAGGCTGAGGGCCACCGATGTGAGCGAGCCGTCCCAATCTCCGGCCATGCCCACCCCGAGAAGGTGGTCTTCTCCAAACGGGTGCAAATAGGCGGAGTATCCTGGGATTTTCAACTCTCCCACGGCTTTTGGTGCGGTGGGCTGGCTGAGGTCGATGGTGAACAGGGGGTCGACCTGGACGAAGGTCACCAAATATGCGCGCTCACCCTGAAATCGGGCAGCAAAAATTTGCTCACCGGGCGCCAACTCTGTCACCGCCCCAATAATGCCCATTTTGGATTGCTCGGCGTCGAGTATATAGACGTTGCTACCGCTGCGACTGTCGTCGGTGGTGGTACCCCAAGACCAATCATCGAGGGTGGTCGCCACGCGGAGCATCCCCCTAAATTCGCTCATCGAAAACTGGTTGTGCAGAAAGCCATCCACAACACCGGTGGCTTCATAGCTGCTGCGTGAGCCATTCAGAGCAAGGCGGTGGATGCGGGTTTCGCGCCTCATCGACGAGATTCCATCCCACCATCCATGGGAGGACTGGGCGACATATAGGTTTTCTTGGCTGGCGTATACGGTGGTGGCGCCCGCCATGACCCCGGTGGCGTCTGCGCTGATGGAGATGGTGTCAGCGTCCAAATCCATATGGGCCACAGTGGTCAAACCGGGGGCGGAGATGTCTTCGCTATGAAGTACATCGGTGCAGCCCATCAGCAATTCCGAGCTGCCGTCTTCGTGGGTCAGTTTTGGTAGAAAGGCCTCAGCGCCCACCTGGGTGACCGCCTTTTCGACGATGGGCTTTAAGGCCGCCTGAAGTTTAAGCCGGGCCGCCAGTCGCTCGGTGACCGATGCGTCCCATTCCAGCGCGTAGATCTCATCGTAAACCGAAGAACTGCCTCGGTAGAGTGTGTCGTACACCGTCTCGGGGACCGCGATGTTGGTGGTCATGACGGTGTAAACATCCGAACCGATCATACGGGCAGAACTCAGGGTGCCGTCAAGGATCTTCTTTTCGATGACTTTGGGGTCCGACCGGTCCGAAATGTCGATGATGATGAAGCCTGTTTGAGGGGTCCATCCTTTGTCCGATGAGTTGAACTCCTGGGTGTAGGCCAAAATACGATCGCCGGAGAGGAACATCTTTTCTGTGGTGTAGCCATCGGCACCGATGCTTCGGACGTCGATTTGGCTCACCAAGGCTGCATCCTCGGCGGGCCAGCTGCGAAGAATGGAGAGGACTCCGTCTTGAAGCGTGTAGATGTAATCGCCGTCGGTCTTGACCATATCGGGCTCATCTACGCCTTTTTCTTGGACATTGGTCGTGGAGTAGGACGATGGGCTTGAATCTGCACCGTCATCTATGTCACCCCCTGATGCCTCAACAGCGAGATCATTCTGGCCCCTAAAGCCATATCCGCTCAGGCTGTGGAGGAAGGAGGATGTGAGGTGGGCTTCCATCGCCTCGCAGCTCTCAAATGTGGAGAGTGTTGTGGGGCCGTCCTGCTCCTTGTCGGTGACACCGCCACATGCGGCGAGGGCGAGGGGACTGATGAAGGAAAGCAGAGAGTGACGCATGGGGGGCTCCGGGAGAGGGTTCGTTGTTGGTATTGCATCAACCGTGCCACCTTAAAAACAGCAACAATAACGATAGGTTGTGGAGTCTCCTGGGTGAAGCCTTCCACGGTTATTTCAGAATTCAGGACATCAATGTCATGGTCGGCAGCTCAATTCAGAGCAAAAACCCACCGGTCGCCGTGCTGAGTGGGCTCCCCCAAGCAAGCGGCGAGCGTTTTGGCGATGGCATGTTCTTTGGCGTTGGGTGGGCTTTGGGGTCGCCAGACCAACCACGACACGCCCATGGTTGCCAGATCTTTAGCGCCCGTGCATTGGGTGGTCGGCGGATGCCCAAATATGAGGGCGTTGGCCAGCCCCCTAAAGAATGGGTTTTCACGGATGGGCGGGCTGACCGTTTCTAAGCCGTGGCCCTCCAATTGGAAGGGTATGGGCCGGCCGTGGACGGTTTGTTGCATAAAAATATCCCCATCGAACCACTGAGCATGGGGGTTGCTTTTGATGAAAGGGAGATCGATGACCGCGCCGGTATCTTGAGATTGGGCAATGTAGAGCGATGCAGGATGAGCGGTGACTTGGACCGATGGAATTGGCCAAGGCCCGGGTGAGACCCACAGCAACTCAAGCACGAAGGCGGCAATCCACCACGGTCGAAAACGTTTGGGAAGCTCTGCCAGGCCAAGGGCGGCCAAAAGGGCCAGACACAGTTGTACACCCACCGCGAATCGGTCCACGCTGTGGATGGTGGTGTTGACCAAAGGGACCAGCCAATAGGCGAGTAAATAGACCGGATTGGGCAGTCCGCCGATGGCGCGTGCATGGTCCAGGTAAATGCGGGGTCCCATGCTGAGCAAGGCCATGACGAGTACCCCGATGGCCAAAAGCCTTGCGTGCTTTGCCCGGCGTTTGATGGCGACAAACCCAAGCACGAACAACACAAAGCCCGGATAGGCCGCGTACATCAGGCGTTCGGTTCCCATGGCATTGACCCGGCGGCCCATCCACCCAGGGAGCACAAAGTCCGCGAGGGCCATGGCGTTGGCCTCGGGTACCGCGAGGGGGCCGATGGGAGCAGAATGAAACAAGGATAAGGTTCGGGTTTTGATGGCGTCGTCAGCGCTTACGGTGCCAGCGACGGCCAAATACAAGGGCAGGGCGGCGAGGCCGGCAAACACAGCGATGGTGGCAATGCGCTTGAGCCGGTCGATGTCTGTGAGGGCCTTTCTGTCGGCCATCAGTGCAGCGGTCGTGAGGCCCAAAATGAGGAGCCCTGCGGTGATGCCGTGGGACCAACACCCAAGCCCTTGAATGGCCAGAAGCCCACCGGTGAGGGCGGGGGCGAGATAGCCGGGCCTTGTCCAGCTGCGTGTGGCGAAGAGCATAATCAAGGGCAAAGGCCAAAACACCGCAGTCTCGGTCACACCCGAAGCCAAGGGAAAGCAAAGCACCCAAGCACTCAGGGCAAATCCGATGCCACCGAGGGCTGGCGCGTATGCCTTGGAAGTGAGGCTGCGAGTGAGCATGGCACCGGTGACAGCGGCGGCGGTGATGGTGGCGATCAGCACCAGGTTGTAGGTGGTGCTGCTGCTAAATATTCCGCGCAATGGAAGCCCGATCAAGGCGTTGAGTGTGTCCAAGCTAAAAAACGCGCCGCCGGTGGGGAAATGAAGCAAGGGCGTGTGAAGCCTAAGCCCTTCACCGCTGAGCAGTTGGTGGTGGACCAGCCATTGACTCCAGATGTGTTTGAGGCTGTCGGTGCCCTGTTCGCCGATGGCGTGCGTGGACAAGCCCATGAGGTTTGGCCCAAAGACCACGACCATCACCCCGGTGATTATGACGAGGCTGCGCTTCAATTTATATCCAGAAGTTTGGCGATAAAGGGGGTGAGGGCTCGCGCCGCGATGTCGTGACCTTGTGCAGAAAAGTGGGGGTCAAAAACCAGGTATGGTCCTTCATCCAGGGATTCACGCAATGCCGTGGTGAGGTCGATGACGGGTACCGATGAAGGGACAAGACTCTCAATCATTTGGTTTGGGATGTCGATTTGAGCGGGATTGGCCTTGATGTTGAAGGCCTCAAATGTGGCGGCTTGTCGGTTGGTATGGACCACAAAAGCGGGCGGCACCAAGGCGATGGCGCACCGGACTTTGAGCGCGAGGCAGCTGTTGGCAAAGCGGTGAAGCGCTGCGCGGGTGGGCGGTATCAATGGGCTGAGGTGCTTGGGGTCGGCGAAGGGCAAGATTTCGTCTTTGAATTCTTGGATTCGAAAGTCCGATGAAGCGGCTGAGAGGTCGATAAACATCAGGCTATAGGCCACGATTCTGCTGTATTTTGCGCCGATAACCCAGATTCTTGAACGGGCGGGCGGGGGTGGGCTCACCAGGGGCGGGGGTGTGGTCGGCAACCCAGGAGACTTTGCCCAGCGGGCGTTATCGCGCAGGTCGTTTCCAGTGTAAACGGTGAGGAGCACAAGGTCTGGCTGAATGTGAGGGACAAGCCTTCGCATGAGGCCTGTTGCCTGTTGGGTGCCATAGCCGGGCACTCCCGCGTTGTAGAGGGTGGTGTTTTGGCCGAGGGTTTCGCTCAATCGTGCTGAGAAGCTTTGGTCTTGGTCGACCGCGAGCCCGAGTGTGAAGGAGTCGCCAACAGCTAAAACCCGTCTCTCCCCTTCCTTTTTTGGAAGCAGACCCGGGCCACGGACCCCCAGGGCGTTGGTTTTAAAGTTGGGGGTGTCGACATTGGGCGCCAAGACGACCCGAAGGGCTACATCGTCCTTGAACAGCGTATTGTCAAAGCTGCCGGTCGTTGCGGCCAAGATAAATTCTGGCCCCATCGGGGGCATCATGGCCAAGAGGCCCTCGGCGATGGTCAACCCCACGGCCAAACCTGCGGCGACGAGGCCCAGGCGTTTGGCTAGGAAATACGTGGATTTGGAGACCATGGGGGCATGGTATCAGTACCCGGAGCGACGGGTAGCGCAATCCGTTAGTTGCAGGGCCGGAGATATGATGCCACCCCAGCTCGACACCTTGGCTGTTCAACTCGCAAAAGCGCTTGCTGCCCGTGGTGTGCGCCATGTTTTCGGCATGCCTGGGGGGGTGCTCTTGGCGCTCCTTGACGCTTTTCGCCAGGTGGACATCGACTTCGTGTTGGTGCGTCATGAGGGGTCTGCTGGATTTATGGCCGATGTTTGTGCTCAGTTGACCCCCGCGCCAGGGGTGTGCATGGCTACCTTGGGGCCTGGGGTGACCAACTTGGTGAGCCCGATTGCTGGCGCCCATTTGGAGCGCAGCGAGGTTTTGGCCATCACGGGGCAAATCGCGCAGTCTCTTTTGGGGCGGTACACCCACCAAATTATCGACCATGTGGCCTTGTTTGAGCCGATCACCCGCCATGCGGTCTGTTTGGGTGCTGCCGATCCGGCTGGCCAAATCGACACGGCCTTGGCGGCGATGGGCGGGTGTGTGCCCGGACCGGTATTGATCGATGTGCCTGCAGATTTATGGGATGCTCAATTGCCTCCTATGGCTGGCCCGGTCGCCTCAGGGCGCAGGTCGGCGACGCCTTCGACTCTTGAGGCGGATGAAGCGGGCGCAGCCTTGTTGGCAAAAGCCAAGCGGCCTTTGTTGGCTGTTGGGGTTTTGGGCTTGGGGGAAGGGGTCGCTCGTGCGGTGACGGCCTTCGCGAACAGCCATGGTATTCCTGTGGTTACCACCTATCGGGCCAAGGGTGCGATCGACGAAAACAGTGGCTGGTCAGCGGGAAGTTTTGGCCTCAGCCCGGTGGTTGATACAGTGCAGCAAGCACTGTTTGAGCAAGCCGATTTGTTGATCGCTGTGGGTCTCGATCCCGTGGAGCTTCGCCCCCATTGGTTGCCAGGCTGGCCGGCGGACTTGCCCATGATCGATGTGGGCTCGAGTGCCGATCTGTTGCACCCGGCCACGGTGTGCTTGGAAGGTGAGCCCGCTTTGGTGCTCGACCGCTTGCGCGAGGCAGTGGCGACCCCCCAATCGGATTGGTCGCACGGCGAGGTGAGTGCACACAAAGACCGGTGGGCTGCTGCGTTTGACGATGGACCAGATGGCCCGGCGGCCACAATCGCTGCGGTTCAGGCGGGCATGGGCGCTGCGGCGCTTTGCTCAGTGGATGTGGGCGCCCATCGCATAGCTGCGAGCCATATTTGGTGTTGCACAGCACCGTTTCAGTTGCTGCAGAGCAACGGTTTTTCCAGCATGGGCACGGGCTTGCCTGGGGCGATCGCTGCGAAGCTGTGTTGCCCCGACAAGGCGGTGGTGGCCCTGACCGGCGATATGGGTCTTTGGATGGCCCTCGGTGAGTTGGGTGTGGTTCAAGAGCGCGAGATGGATTTGGTGGTGGTGTATCTCTCGGACGCCTGCTTGAGTCTGATTGCCCTCAAGCAAGAGCGCATGGACCTCGTCAGCCAAGGGGTGAGCTTTGAAAATCCAGATGTCGTGGCTTTAGCGGCTGCCTTCGGGGGCTGTGGTCAGCAGGTGTGTGGTGCACCTGCCGTCGAGGCGGCGGTAGCTGCTGCGGTCGAGTCGGGAGGGCTTCAAATCATCGAGGCTGTGATCGACCCGGCTGGTTATCGATACCAGATGTAGGCGATTCGGTGCTGTTTAACTCAAAGATTTTCGTCGTCTTTCTCATGGTGGTGTTGGGGGTGTACTACACCCTGGGCGACCGCATGAAGATCTGGTTTTTGCTTTTGGCCTCCTATGTCTTTTATGGATTTTGGGACCCTCAGTTGTGCGCCCTCATCATGTTGAGCACGGTGGTGGACTATGGCTGCGGTCGCCAAATCGGTTCGGTTCCAGTTGATGAGCGCCGGGAAAAAACCAAGCCATGGTTGTACCTATCTCTGGCCGTTAATCTCGGTTTGCTGTGCTTTTTTAAGTATTACGATTTTTTTGTTGATGAGTTCGTTCAGGCCGCGGGCTGGGTTGGGGTGGGCCTCGATGCCGATCGATACCTGTTGAACCTGGTGCTGCCTGTAGGCATCAGCTTTTATACCTTTCAGACCATGGCCTACTCCATCGATCTGTACCGGGGAGACATCAAAGAGCCAGAGAAGAATTTCTCGCGATTTGCACTCTATGTGGCCTTCTTTCCCCAACTGGTCGCCGGCCCAGTTGAGCGCGCCCCGCACCTTTTGCCGCAGTTTTCACGGCCCTTCCGGCTCTCGCGCGAGATGGTCAGAGAGGGCATATATCTAATATTACTCGGATTTGTGAAGAAGGTCATCATCGCAGACCGCCTGGCTGTGGCGATAGAACCCTTTTATTTGAAGCACGCTCACAGCACTGTCGATGCGGCGGCAGCGATGTTGCTGTTCACCACCCAAATTTATGTGGATTTTTCGAGCTACTCCGACATCGCAATCGGTTTGGGATTGTTGTTGGGCTACAATATTCGGGCCAACTTTAATCTGCCTTTTGTCGTCCCCTCTATTCCCGAGCGTTGGCGGCGATGGCATATTTCCATGAGCCACTGGTTTCGAGACTACATTTTCATCCCGCTGGGTGGTTCCCGAAAGGGGAAATTTCGGACCCAAGTCAACATCATGGCGGTGATGTTCTTGTCGGGGCTGTGGCACGGAGCCTCCAATAATTTTGTGGTTTGGGGCTTACTCAATGGCTCGACGATGGTTGGGCACAAAATGTTGATCAGGCCGCTTCGGGTGATGAGTGGAGCGGCCGAGTACAACCGAGTGACCAAGGTCAGCTACTACTATTTGTGTTGTCTCATGACCTTTTTCACCATCGCGAGCATCAACATCTTTTTTAGGTGCCCAGATTGGGCGACGGCCAAGAGCTTTGTCCACGTAATTTTCGGCCGGGGGCTGGAGCCCTATATTCTCCTTTTTGGGGATATAGATCGCCTAAACAACGGTTTGTACGAGGCCTTTGGCTGGGTGTATCTGGTGTTTTTGGCCCATGAGGCCGAACGGTACCTCGACCTTCGTCGACGAATCTTGGAGCATTGGTCTGTGTGGTCCGGCGTTTGCCTGGCATTTTTTTGGTGGATTATCAATTTCGGGATCAGCGGTCCTGAGTTCATCTATTACCAGTTTTAAATATGCCCAAGACCATCCCACCCCCGCCTCCGCAGCCTTCTCAAGATGAGACGGTCCGTGCAGTTCGCCATGTGTGGTTTTTCTTTTTGCTCGCTGTGGGCTTGTTTTGGGGTATCGCCTCGATGGTCGGTGCCGACAGCTTTTTCGTGGAATACGGCCGTCGAAATGGGGGAAGTTGGAACCTTAAAATGGTCGCTGATTTGGATGAGGCCGAGGCCCGAGCACATCCAGGAGGGGCGGTGGCATGGCTTGTGGGCTCCAGCATGTTGCGTGACTCCTTTGATGTCGCCGTCCTTAATGCTGAACTGGAACGAAGAGGCTCACGGTTTCGGGCACGGAAGTTCGGGCAAACCCGCGGTGCGGCTGGGATGTCTCGTGGTGTCCTCGCCCGACTGCCTCTGGCTGAAGGCGATGTGGTGCTCCACGGCATGGGGGTGAGCAATTATCGCCGCGGGTGGCTCGCGGATGTTGAGTTGCCCGACTGGCGCGTAATGATGATGCTCTCAACCCGGCAAATTCTCGATATCGAGGCATGGTCCGCCCAGACCAAGCTCGAAACCCTCATCGCAAGGCCGCAAACATTCTTTGAGTATCAAGAGGAGTCGATTGAGGGTGTTGCACGGTGGTTTTATGGGCTTGTTCGCCGCGGCACCAAGCCCAAAATACCCAGCGGGCTCAAGCACACCCGTTTTCTCAAACCCAAAAAAGCCGATCGTCAAAAGACGGAAGACTTGAGCCCTGGCTTTGTGGCGCGGCGATATTTGGAAGTCGATGGTTTGGACCTCTCGTCGACGCAGTTCAACATGCAAGGCTTGGACGACTTTCGACGGATCACCACCGCGGCCGGTGTCGATTTGTACTTGTTTGAACACACCGGGCGGGCGGCCTACAAGGAAATGTTTGTGTCCCCAGAGGTTCAGGCTGTGTGGTCGAGCTGGTATGATGCCCAACCTGAGGCCGTCCATTTCCCCCAACCAAAAGAGGATGGCTTTTATGATTTGACCCATCCAAACGCTGAGGGTCGCGCCATGCTGACGGCCTATTTGGTCGATTGGTTGGCGGAGCGTCCCAAGCATGTGCCTAATGATTGGGTGAAGATCTGGAGTCAGGCGCAACAACCACAATCGGCCGTGATAAAAGGCGTGGAATGAATGGGGTGAAGGGCATGGATTTGAGTCAAGGAATTCAGGAGTCGTTGCAGGGTTTGCTTGAGGTAAGCAGCCAGGCCAACCCGGTTGAGTTCTCGGTGTTGACCCAATTTTTAAAGGGTGACAATCTGGATTTTGGCGCTTTTATCGGTGTGGCCAACCCAGACTCGAGCAATCCATATGGGCGACAGGTATTGGTGAATACTCCCGCCCTTGAAGTCATGGTGGCCAGTTGGACACGAGGCATGGTTTGTGCGCCTCACGATCACGGGGGCTCTTTGGGCGCTGTACGGGTATTGCAAGGGCGCGCTCGACACTGGATGTGGCGCTGTGAAGACGGGCAACTGAGTGTGACGCATGAGGAGACCGTCGAAGCGGGTGGTGTGATGAGTTGTGGGGCGAATCTCATCCATTCGATGGGTGATGACGGCGCGGAGCTTCCACTTGTGACCCTGCATATGTACACCGCCGGTATCGATCACATGGTGGTTTATGATGTACAAGGCGAGCGCACATTGGTGGTTGACGGCGGGTGCGGAGCCTGGGTGCCCACAGCGGAGCCACAGATGATTCGCCATGAGGGCCAGGGTTTTTTGAGCCCAAAAGCGGTGCGCTAGGCTCGTCCTTGATTGTTGCGACTCTGAGTGGCACGGCGGCTTGACTATTGTCATTGATGTTGGTTTAAAACGGATGTAAACCGGCCGATAAGCAGGTGTGCAGCTTTTACAACGAGACCCCGACCCCCTTTTCGATACCTTCCCAGGTTTGGAAACAGAACGCTTGTCTTTGAGACGGCTGTCCGTTGCTGATGCTCCGGCTCTCTTCGATATGCTCTCTCATCCTGATATTGCGCGTTTTACAGCACGAAAACCCCTCAAGAGTGTGGCCGATGCCATCGCATTATTGCGCGGTGTGGGGCTTCAGTTTGCCACCCGAAGGTCCATCCGTTGGGGGGTTGTTCGCCAAGGCGAGAATGAGATTTTGGCCACGGTGGGTTTGCACGATTGGGATCGCTACCATCGACACATCGCGATCGGTTTCGATGTTCATCGCTCAGAATGGGGCCAGGGTATTGGCTCTGAGGTGGTGAAGGCGGTGTGTGCTTATGCTTTTGACCACCTGAGTGTTCATCGGGTAGAGGCCCATGTGATGAAGGGCAATCAGGCGAGTAGGAAACTGCTTGAAGGTGTTGGATTCGAGCACGAGGGTGTGCTTCAAAAACGCATGTATAAAGATGGGCTACAGCATGATGTGCTGTCTTATTCGATGGTGAGTCACCGAAAAGACTTGACCCACTAAGCCCGTCTATAGCTGAGGATAGAGGCTACTCTTCGCTTGGCGCTTGTGGTGTGTCCTCGGATGCCGCCTCAACAACAGGTGCTTCTTCTGCGGTCAATTCTGCGGTCAACTCTGATGTGGCCTCAGGCTTAGCCTCCGGGGCGGCCTCCACGGCTTCCTCACCCTTAGCCTCTGGGGCGGCCTCTGATGTGGCCTCAGGCTTAACCTCTGGGGCGGCCTCCACGGCTTCCTCAGGCTTAACCTCTGGGGCGGCCTCCACGGCTTCCTCACCCTTCTTGGGTCGGCGAATGGTGGTGGTACCCGCGTCGCGTCGATCACCCGTGGTGTCTTCTGTTTTGGTTTTCACCTCCAGGTGTTCCACCCCAGCAGCCTTCATCATTTCAGCTGCGGCACCGGACTCGATTAGCCCACCCAGACGGGTCATCTGGACGGTGTAGGCCAAGCGTGCTGCCGAATCTTTGTGGCTGCGTTCTTTGGCGCTTTTAATGGCCTCGAAAGCATGAAAGATTTGCCCTTGGGCCTCCCACATTTCGGACTGAGCGGCGAATGCTGCGTGATTGGATGGCTCGAGTTTGAGGGCTTTGGTGAGCAGGCGTTCCACCTGTTCGAGGGTGCCTTTTCGAATCAAAAGCCGGGCACGGTTGACCAGTCCAAAAGAGGTGTCGCGGCGTTTTTTCGCCTGAGCGAGGAACCACTCGGCACGCTCAAGGTCGCCGCCGCGATCAAGGATGAGTGCCGCTGCAAGCTCTTGAGCGAGGGGGTTGCTCTTGTCCAGGTCTAGGGCGGTGGTGATGGCTTCATCTGCGGCGGTGAGCAATACTTCACCGCCTTCTTCGGCAGCTAAACCCTGGTCCCGGAGCAAATGTGCCTTGCGAACCCAGTGTTTTGGATTTTCGCCATCGAGCGCCAAAGCTTCGTCGAGGGCGCTAAGGGCATTCTCCCATCCGGGTCGGCCTTGAGTGGTGTAGGCATCGGCCAGCAACCCGTAGGTGTTGGGCATCAAGGGCTCGAGCGCCATCGCTGATTTGAGCATGATGATGGCTTCGTCAATCTTGTTCTGATCCAAGAGGACCAAAGCCATACGCCGGTACATCCGTGCGTGGGTGGGGAAGGCCTTCAGGCCGTGTTCGATCGCGCGAGCGGCCTTTCCACGGGCCCGTGTGCGGGTGTGTAGGTCTGCTTCGGAGAAGTAGCCATCAGGGATAGGGCACTGGCTATGAAGCGCGTTGTAAGCGGCAATGACTTGCTCAAAACTAGATTTTTCGGCACCGTGAAGCTCGGCGTTGAGCAGCAGCAATTCAGAGTGTGTTGGGTGGTGCTTGATCAGGCCGTTTACCCGCTGGCGTGCGATGTCCAAGCGTGATTTTTTACGGCGAATCATGCCCCAGAGATTGTCGATTACGGCATCCATATCGGAATAGGCCGGGGCGATCGCGCTTCGCTCGCGGCGGGCCTCGATCAGCAGGCGGTTGCCTTCTTGTAGAAAGGCGAGTGCCGCGGTGGCACCCATCTCGTCTTTGAGGGCTTCACGGCTGCGGTCGTGCAGGTGGCCGCCAACGGCTTCCATGGCATCAAAGTCGTACACTTCGCGATATTCAAGATGCCGGGCCGTCATGGGGTGTACATAATAGCGACGGTCACCATCGACGGGTGTTTGCTCCAACAGGCCTTGAGCGATCAGAAACAACCGGGCTTTTCGGTCGATTCCGATGACGCGGAGGTCGTCGGTGGTGGCTGGGTCGCGAAACAGGGCACAGCATGCGAGAGACTTGCGTGCGGCCTCGGGGAGCTTCTCAATGCGGCGTTTGACATGGCGGATGAGGGCGTCAGGTCGATTAAGGTCAGCGATCTTTAGAAAACGCCCTTGGTCGAGGAGCTCGTCGATGTCGCCATCTTCGCCGGTGGTGATGGCCATAAATCGGGCGGCCATGGGGTGGCCCATTGTCCGTTCGGCGATGGGGCCAAATTTTTCACGTGGAAATGCTTCGATGTGGTGGGCATCGAACATGGCGTGAAGCACGCTGCCTTTGAGCCCACCCAAGGTGATGATGCGCATCGCAGACGAGGCACCTTCGTTGTACAGTTGTGGCACTTTGGTGGCCGGAATAATCAAGCGAATCGCGGGTGCTGAGGTGAGCATCGCAGTGAGGATCATCTCGAGCCTGCCGCAAGAGCGGAAGTGACCGCGACGGCGATCGCAGAGGTGTTCGAGTCCGTGCAAGACCCAGATTGTGCCACTTAGCGCTTTGTTGTCGAGGGTTTCGGCCACCAAGCTTGCAAGGGCGATGGGTGTGGGACGGTCTTCTTTAGCGGTGATCGCTTGATGAAGGGTGTCGACCCCTGCGGCTTTTGCACCCGCGGCGATGCGGGCAATAAGGGTATCAGCGCCCACGCCGGGGCCGAATGTGAGGTCGGGCCAACGGCTGTTTTCTGAGGTGGTCAATCCGTGTTCGATAAACCAGCGCTTACCGATTCCTGAGGGGCCAGTCACAACGATGGGGCCGCCTTCCTCGTTCAACATGGTGTGAAATTGGGTGAGCTCCTCTTCACGTCCGACAAATAGGGCTTTGGGTGCTTTGAAGGGCAGCTCGGCGCGCTTTTTCTTTTTTGGACTGGCGACGGCCACGGGTGCAGCGGTTGGATCGGGGATGGGCAGGGCCGAAATAAAGTCTCTGGCGCGAAATTTAATGCCCTCCATTTTAAGAAGCCGCATGTTCATGGGCATCATAAATGGGTTGAAGGAGCGGGCTGCCACAAAGATTTTAGGTTTGTTTTTGGCGGCCTTGATGAGATCGCCGAGGGCAGAGAGTGCCCGCCCGTCAGAGGAGCCTTCGGGTTCGACGAGGACCAGAACGCCACCGGCTTGGTCGAGTACGGCAGCCAAGGCGTCTGCGCCCAACGCACGTACGGGGTTGACGGCGTCACCCCCGAGATGCACGGCTGGGACGGCACGTCGGCGGAGTTCGCCAAGGACGTCTGGGTTGGTGAGTGCTTGGCGACCGATGGCAAGGACGCAGCGTCCTTCTTTGATGGCGGCTTGGATGCGGTTCATGGCTAGCTCCGATGAGGAAGTCGCACCTAACTTGGGCTGGCCTCAGTATCAACGCAAGCCAGATCATCATCTGTGTCTCAAAATCGAGCATTTTTGAACTAATCTGTATACTGACGGGTATGGCTTTGAAAAAATGTGCCGGCTACACGCTCGAAAATGCAGTTTCCACCACTGTGGAAGGCGTGCTGCATTGGTGCGTAGAGAACGATGCGGGGCCTGCAGACCTCTATATGGGCGATGATACGCTCAGAAAGCGCATGGCGAGTCTTCCTAACTTTGGGCCTTTTGTGAAGGTCGTGGTGGGTGGAAATACACAGGGCGTGCATGTGATCGTCCCTGGTGTGCTTCGGCATAATTTGAAAGAATTGGGCGCGCAGCTGTCCCCAGAGGTCTGCATGGGTGTTGCCCTGCACATTGCATCGGCGGTGGCGGAGTTGCATGAGCGTGGCGGTTCACACGGGGGGCTTCACCCTGAGTATATTGGCCTCGATGATAATGGTTGTTTGGTCATACGCCCCGCTCTCGGGGTGGTGGCCATCGTAGAACCCGACGCTTCAGCTTCTGCCCAAGCCACCGATTGTTTACACTTTGCTGCCTTGCTCAGGGCTTTGGGGATGGAGCGGCTTGAGGACACATCGGTCGGTCTCGTCCACCGGGGCTTGAGCCGTGATGTTGCAAGGCGGCGAATACAGCCCGGTCGGGCCGTGCGCCAGTCCCTCTCTGCAGTGCTCCATCGGTTGCCCGATTGGGAATCTGAAATTATCGAGGTGCTCGGTCAAGGCTGGGGCCTCGACGGCACGCCGTGGGCAGTCCAAGCCGAAGAACACGCATCACCCTTTGTGGTCGAGGCGGAGTTTGAGCTTGAGATTGAGTCTGAGTTTGAGATTGAGCCCGAGCCCGAGCCTGCGCCAGAACCAGAGCCAGAGCCTGAGCCGGAACCAGAGCCGGAACCAGAACCAGAGCCTGAGCCCGAGCCAGAACCGGAACCAGAACCAGAGCCTGAGCCCGAGCCAGAACCGGAGCCAGAGCCAGAGCCTGAGCCAGAACCGGAGCCGGAACCAGAGCCCGAGCCCGAACCGGAGCCTGAGCCGGAGCCAGAACCAGAACCAGAGCCCGAGCCTGAGCCAGAACCAGAACCAGAGCCTGAGCCCGAGCCTGAGCCAGAACCAGAACCAGAGCCCGAGCCAGAACCGGAACCAGAACTGGAACCGGAGCCTGAGCCCGATCCAGAACCAGAGCCTGAGCCCGAACCGGAGCCCGAACCTCCGCCAACGCCAGCGAAAAGACCGACATCTTCGGTGAAAACGCTATCTCAAAGCAGTCTATCTCAAGCCCTGCCGTCCACAACGGATGCGGTGCCCAGGTGGCTTGGCGCCCGTGGGGTCACCAACACCTCCGCTCGAGAAGAGGAGATGGGCCTCGGGAAGTGGTCCGAAGTGACCGGCTCCGTCCGTGATTTTCGGGCCGAGATGGATTCTGCTCCGGTGCGTGAACTTGAGGTTGAGGAGGCGGGCTTACCCTGGGGTCGCCTGTTTATGCTCAGCTGTTTAGCGGCCTTGATCGGGTGGTGGTTTTTTGGTGGTTCAGCAGACGGTGATGTGGCCGACGCCACCACGCGCGGCCCCAGGGTCACATTGGCCCAGCCCGATATGCCGATGGTCACAGTCGACTCTGTTCCTGCAGGGGCTAATGTGTTTTTAGAAGGGGTCGGCTATGGTCGCGCGCCCACCGCTGTGCCCGTTCCCACCGACGCAAAGGCCCACGAACTGTGCGTTGAATACGATGGTGCTCGGACCTGCCGGCATCTGACAGGCGAGGCGATGGCCTTTCAAGACCCTTACCGATTCGTGATCGCTGGACAATGAGCGACGCCGTGGATGAGGTCCACGCCAGCTTGCGCCACGCGGCGTCCGCGCTCCCCCGTGGGCCTGGAGTTTACCTGTTCAAGGATGCCCGGGGTCGCGTGGTTTATGTGGGCAAAGCCAAGGACCTACGCGCACGGGTCAGCCAGTATATCAATGGCCATGATGATCGCGCGATGGTGCCCTTCTTGATCAATGCTTCGGTCGGGGTTGATGTCACCGAAGTGAGGACCGAAAAAGAGGCCTTCATCCTAGAGGATACGCTGATCAAGAAGTACCGCCCTCGGTACAATGTGCAATTGCGCGACGACACAGGCTTTCTTCATTTGCTTATCGATCCCCGTGGCCGGTGGCCCCGCTATTCGATGAGTCGAGAAGTCTCAGGTAAGGCCAGGCACTTTGGGCCCTATGCCTCTGCTCACCGGGCCAGGCGCACCCTTGAATTTTTATCGCGCCGTTTTCCGTTGCGCACCTGCACCGATAGTGAGCTTGCTCGGCGTACACGCCCCTGTTTGCTTCATCAAATGCACCGCTGTCTCGCACCCTGTGTGGACCTGTGCTCACCCGAGACCTACGACGCCGTCGTCACCGAAAGCATGTTGTTTTTAGAAGGAAAAAACACCGAGCTTATCGCCCGTCTTCAAGCACGCATGGTGATGCATTCCGATGCGGAGGCCTTTGAAGAAGCAGCCCGCGCACGGGACTTAATTAAGGCGATCGAGGCCAGTTTAGAGGAGCAAATTACCATGGATAGCCGGGGTGGCGATCGTGACGCATGGGCGATTGTTCGAGATGGTGACCAAATGATGGCACTGATGCTTCCATTTCGCGGTGGCCGCATGCAAGAGGCCCGTGAGATGCCCGTCGAGGCCACATTGGGGTCTCCGTCAACGGTGCTTTCAAGGCTGTTGATGGCTTGGTATACCAGCCATGCCCGGATGGCACCTGAGTTGTTGCTCGCTTGCGAGGTCGATGACGTCGACATCCTCCAGGAGATATTTAGCGAGCGTGCAGGGCGAAAAGTGGTGATTCGGGTGCCCAGTCGGGGAGACAAGCTCAAAGCGGTGGGCCTGGCCACCAAGAATGCGCACAGTGCGCTGCGTCGGGCCCGCCTAAAGCAAGCCCGTTCGGATTCGGCGCTTGTTCGTCTGGCAGAAGTGGCCCGTTTACCCCGTTTACCACGACATATTGAATGTTTTGATAACTCCAATATTCAAGGCGAAAACCCTGTCGCCAGTCAGGTGGTGTTCATCGATGGCGCCCCGGTACGCAATCGTTACCGCCGCTACAAGGTCAAGACAGTGGTTGGGGCTGATGACTATGCGACGATGGCTGAGATTTTAGGGCGCCGGATAAAACGGTCGCGCAAACCCGATGCGAAACCCACCGATACCCTGCCCGATCTTATCGTTGTGGATGGTGGAAAAGGCCAAGTGTCTGTGGTGTGTGCGGTGTTGTCGGACTTGGGTTGCCATGATTTACCTGTGATTGGCCTGGCCAAGCCGAAGGTGGAGCGGGCGCGGGGAGAGCGTCAAGCGATGGACAAGATTGTCCTACCGGGGATCAAGGACCCTGTGCGCCTGCGCTCGAATGACCCAGCTTTGCTGCTCTTGATGGCCTTGAGGGATGAGAGCCATCGAACGGCGGTGCGCTATCATCGCCGTGTGCGCCTTAAATCTCGTCTGGTCAGTGAGCTCGACGGCATCGCAGGGGTGGGTCCGTCCCGTCGGCGTGCGCTGCTGAACCGTTTTGGCAGCGCGGCGGGGGTGCGCGGCGCGACGGTGACCGAATTGACCGGTGTTTCGGGGATTGGACCGGCGTTGGCTGAGACAATCTTGGACGCTCTGGGGCGGAAAACCTAATCTAAGTCGTCCAGTTTATCGTCGACCTGACTGCCATTCGCGGTACCGCTTTTGGTCCAAAATATTTCCATGCCACTGTCGATGATGTAGGTCCGGGTGTTCATTGCCTGGGCCCAAGCATTAAATGTCGGCATGGCGGCTGAAGCCTCCCAAATAACGGGTGAAAAGCCGTAGGTGCCTTGGACGGCGGCCGCACAGCTTTGCCCGCATTGGGCACCGGTGGCATCTCTGCCGATAAAGGCGATGAAGGTCACACCTGGGTGGTCTGCGGCGATTTCTTGAATATTCGAGAGGGTGTCGCTGGTTGTGGAGACGTCCAAGTTGCCGACCACCATGGCGATGGTTCCACCCAATCGGTCATAAAGGGCGAAGGGGTTTCCACCTTGGTCGGTTGCGGTCAGATTATAGGCGATGTCGCCCCTAGAGTAGCCCGTACCCTCAATCCCGGGCGCTGCGGTGTCAGCATCGGCATCGGCATCGGCATCGGCA
>OBJC01000028.1_pt1 | contig 29852 bp, 24 predicted proteins | sample 1481521 | NCBI WGS metagenome assembly OBJC01 (sample SAMEA2341961, study PRJEB22496) | metagenome | biome: marine; feature: hydrothermal vent; material: water | place: Pacific Ocean | collected 2011/2012 | reverse complement strand
GCAACACAGGCCTCACTTCGGGCGCCGACAACATGCTCACCTTTGAGCTCCGATACAATGGGTCACCCCAAGATCCAATCCCGTGGCTGGCCTCACAATGAGTCACCAGCCCTCCCGGATTTCAGCCATGCTCATGGTCATGGGCATCACAGCTTTAGGCCTCCTCGGGGGAGCGAAACTGACGCGTGTGGCCATGGCCCAAGGGGCGGACCCATACCGGGAGTTGGACACGCTGGCTCAGGCCTTGAACCACATTGAAGGCCAATATCTCCGCCCAGTCGACAGCGAAAAACTGATACATGGGGCGATTCAGGGCATGACCGATGTGCTCGATCGCCATTCGGTTTTCCTAGACCCCGCCGCTCTCAAGGAGGCTCAGGCCCGAACCGAGGGCGTGTACTCGGGCGTCGGCATCGAGCTTAAAGCCATCAATAAAGCAATCACCGTCGTGCGGATTGTTCCCGGATCCCCCGCTGACGGTAAGGCTGAGCGAGGGGATGTGCTCGAACGGGTTTCCGGAGTACCGGTCACTTCGCTGGCCGATGCGGGAGATGCCCTTAGAGGCCCTAATCTGTCCGAGGTTACCCTCACCCTAAGTCGTGCTGGGCAGCCCCAAAGCATCACCTTGGAGCGGAAACAGATTAGAGACCGCACGGTCCGCGTCAGCCGACTCGGGCAAGGCTGGGCGATAGCCGAAATCGTCCGCTTTCAACGAAACACCGCCACCGACCTGGAGCGTGGCTTACGGAAAATATCGCCCAAAAATGGTGTCATCATCGATCTTCGCGGGAACGGCGGAGGGCTTCTTGAAGAAGCAGTGGATGTGGTCAAGCTCTTCGCAAACGCAGGCTTGATCGTCCAAACCAAAGGCCGAGACGGCACGACCCTAGAGTCCCACAGCGCTACCAAGACAGCCCCATACGGTCACCTGAACATCATTGTGCTCGTGGATAATGAGTCGGCCAGCGCCTCAGAGATCGTGGCAGGCGCCTTGCGAACCCTGTGCAAAGCAACCTTGGTGGGCACTCAAACCTATGGAAAATGGTCCGTACAAAGGCTGTACGTGTTTGAATCCAAGAGCGCTATTAAGCTAACGATTGCCCATTATGAAATCGCCGACCCTAAGGCCGGCACAGACAAGGTGGGCCTAAGCCCAGACATTGTTGTTGAAGCGAAAACGCCAACATCCACCGCAGTTCAAGCCTTAAAAGAGAGGCTCAACGGCGACCCTGTGGCACAGGCTCACCTCGCTCAAATCATCGGCACATTGAGTACCAGCCCAAACCAGCCCATCCTTGCGCCACTCAAACGGCGCTTAACCCTAGACCCACAACTCAAGGCAGCATGGACACTGGCGCGCACCAGTCATTAAAGCAGACGGCTACACTCGCAGTCTTCGTGTTGGGCCTGATCGCCCTCGTTGGCTGGCTCGTACCCGTCATGATCGATTCCAATCCGACCCCGGCCAAACGGGCTGAGGCACCGCCTAGAACGGTGACCTTCGAAGAAGTTGACCGGTTTTTGGAGGACACCCTCGGGCGTATCGGGGCCGAGCAGGTAATTCGTAGAGAGGACAACGATGGCATTATCCGGGGGATTTACCAACTCCCAGGAGGCGTGGAGACGCCAATGATCGCCCAGAGGCTTAGAGGCTTCGCCGACGAGGCTGATATAGAGTTGTATGTAAGCCCCGTCGATGGTTTAGACCTGGAAGTTCGAGCTTATGCCGGGCCAAAACTCCGGCAACAGCTGCTGCTCGTTCCCGATTTACCCGCCCCGCCAAAAATCCGGGGTAGCATTCGAAACCCAGACCGCCCAATGTTGTCGGTGGTAGTGACCGGTGTCGGAGATGCCGGGATCGACAAATTGCTCGACATCCGAGCCCCCATCACCATCGCTATAAAACCCTACACCCCCTTTGCCCTCCGAACTGCACGGATTGCGGCGAGCCATTGGCACGAAGTCATCGCAGACGTGCCACCAGACATGACCCCCCAAGAGGCTCAACGCGCTGTGCCTTTGGCCACTGGTATTTGGTTTGACGGCACCCCAGTCGCCCCGCTTGGCACCTTCGATGTGGTGGTGGTTCCAGCAGACAAGGTGTCTGGTGCCAGAGCGCCCCAAGCCATCCGTGTTCTTGCAGCCCAACGTAGCGACCGCAGAGATGCCATGGCGACCCTTAACCGTGCTCGGCACATCGCCGTCAAGATGGGCAGGGCAGCACTCGTTATCGAGGCAGACGACCCGGGCTTATCCAAGGTGTTGGCCTGGACTGCCCGGGCACACCGGGATGGGTACCGAATCGTCTTGGCCACCGAAGCTGCACGCTATCAAGAGCTACGAGGCCCTAAATAGGCTCAAAAGGCTGCACCCTCTTCAGGGTTTCCACGCTGGCGACGATAAAAGCGCGCCATCTCCCGAAAAGCCTTCAATACGACTTTGGGTTGTGCGCCGGTTTGTGCACCTGCAACCCGAGCAAAATGAGACACCGGCACCTGCTTTATTCGGAACCCCCCCTTGGTGGCCTTCACCAAAATCTCTGCATTGACAAAAGCACCCTCTGAGTTGATCTCCATGCCCTCGAGTACTTCTCGCCTAAACAGCTTGAAGGCACAGTTGACGTCTTCCACATCGAGACCAAACGCACCATAAAGAGCAAGGCCCCACGCTGCTGCATTGGCACGACGAATCCATGGGTCCTGGCGTGGGCTTCGATAGCCAACCACGATATCGAAGCGATCAATCCAGGGGGTCAGCAACGCAATCTCTGCCGCATCAAACTGCAGGTCGGCATCGGTGAAAAAAATATAGCGCTCACGTGCCGCGTTAAAACCAGACCGTAAAGCTGCGCCGTATCCTTGGTTTTCTGAGTGCACCACCAAGCGCACCTGTGCATGAGCCATCGCACGAACCTGCGCAGCTGTATCGTCAATCGACCCGTCATCGACGACCACAATCTCCCAGCCATCGATGCACGAGATGTCGACCAAATGTGAAAGCGCCCGTGTTGCCTGAGACACACTTTCTACAATATTTTGAGCCTCATTGAAGGCCGGCAGAATGAAGCTCAATCCCATGAGTTCGCCTACTCGACGCCGAAAGAGTAGGCCTTGATGTCTTTGGTGTCCCCACCGACTGGATCAATGGTTTCACTGCCGTTGGAGTCGACCGCCTTGAAATAATAGCGCATCACTGACGACCCCACACTGGGGCCAGGAATCGTCCCTCTAAACTCGGCTCCAGCGACAATCGACATGGGCACTGCAGTGGAAAACTCTGCGTCCGTTTCCTGCTTGTAGTACATCTCGACCACCATCACATCGAGTTCACACCCCTCACGGGCGTCTGTGATCACCTGGGCAGTGACAATCACGTCAATACCGCCGGGCTGGGGGTCGTCATAGTCCTGGTGAATGATCTCGGGCGGCGTATCGCAAACCACATGGTCGCTCTCTTCGTCCTCAGTACCGACATAATCTGTGGTGCTACCGCCACAGCCCGTGAGCAGAACACCCATCGTAAGAATCATTTTCATCAGTGTCTCCTGTTAATCAACGACTGTACCGACCAAATCATAGTCCGAAGCCCGGTCGATCCGCACCCTTCGTATTTGACCAGGCCTAATATCCTCGGGTGGCATCTCCAAATAGACGACACCATCTACGTCCGGCGCTTGCGTCTCAAGCCGACCAACCGTCACCCAATCATGGTCATCGGAGGCACCGTCGATAAGCACATCGAGGGTCTGGCCCACCAAAGCGTCCATTCGGGCGCGACTGACATCTGCCTGGGCCTGCATCAAAATCCGCTGGCGCTCATTCTTCACATCGTCCGGCACTTGATCTGGCAGCTTGGCTGCGTCGGTACCTTCTTCTTGGAAATAGGTAAACACGCCAACCCGCTCGAACTGTTGCACCTTCACAAAATCGAGAAGCTCCGCGAAATCGGCTTCGGTCTCACCGGGAAAGCCAACAATGAACGTGGTGCGAATGGCGATACCTGGGACCGCCAACCTCACCCGATCAAGAATCCTCTCCTGGCCCTGCCGGGTCACACCGCGACGCATGGCCTTGAGCATGGGCCCAGAGGCATGCTGCAAGGGCATATCCAAATACCGGCAAACCTTAGGCTCGTCGTTGATGGCCGACAATAGGCTATCAGGAAGCCCAATTGGATAGGCGTAATGCAAGCGAATCCATTGAATCCCCTCCACACCGGCCAAGGCCCGTAACAAGCCGCCTAAATCGGTTCCATCGCTAAAATCTCGCCCAAATGCAGTGGAATCTTGGCTCACCAAATTCAGTTCGCGAACCCCCTCTCCGGCCAGGCGCTCGGCCTCAGCCACCAACGAAGGGATCGTCCGGCTCCGCATCTTGCCCCTCAAGGTAGGAATGATGCAAAACGCACAACGATGATTGCAGCCTTCACTGATTTTCAGCCAGGCTGAGTGTCCCTTCCATGAATTTACCCTTGGGGAAAACTCGTCATGGATGTACATCGGCACATCAATATGGGTCTTGGGTGCAGTGGCATCTCGACTCCGAAGCACCTCATCAATACGATGGTACTCTCCAGTCCCAAGAAAGTGATCAACCTCTGGCAACTCATCCTCGAGGGCCACCCCAAACCGCTGAACCATACACCCGGTCACGATCAACTTCTCGCAGCGGCCGTCCTCCTTGTAGCCAGCCATCTCAAGCACCGTATCGATGCTCTCATCAGTCGCAGGCTTGATAAAGCTACACGTGTTGACCACGATAACATCGGCCTCCTCGGGAGAATCAACAAGCACACAATCGGCTCCCCTGAGTTTTCCAATCATCACCTCAGAGTCGACCCGGTTTTTCGGGCATCCAAGGCTCACTAGGTGCACACGCTCGCTCATAGCGCCTCCTACGGCCCGTCTGAGTTTAGTACTTGTGTTCCTTGCGGCACCTCAAATCTAAACTTGGAATCGGCAATATCAGCGTTATTTTTCACGCTGGAGAATGTCAGGGAGACCTCGTTGCCAAATGCGTCGATCACCGTGACCGCTTGCACACTGTAGCCCTTCTTCGCAAGGCGCAGCTCTAAACTTTGAAATGCAGCGTCGCCCTTTGGCTTAAGCCCCAACAAAACGCTTCCGCCCTTACCCTTGCTCTCTAAAACTTCGACATCAAAAAGCTCCGTGAGCCTATTGAGGTCATCCAATAATTGGGACATACCCTGCCCACCTGAGGACATACCCTTGGAAATAATGACCTGATTCTCAGCTGCTGACCAAACCCACATGGTTTCGCCATCGGTCACAAACTCAGTGCCTGAGGGTTGCGTGAAGGTCCAGCGCATCATCTGAGGGCGCTTGAGCAACACCCGGCCTCGCTGCCTGGTCTCATCCCCCATCGCCTTGGAGCGGGTGACCTGAACGAAGTCGGCTCGTAGCGTCTTCACATCCTTGTACGCAGCCTCTACCCCCTGGACGATCTTGTCTGCGTCAGCGCCGGCGAAGGCCAGCGGGGAGACAAACAAGAGGAGACCGAGAGCGATAAGACGGGACACAGACGACTCCTATAGGGCATTGGCCGTCTCATACCGTGACCACTGGCTACAGGCAATCAGCGGGCAGTGACAATCCAGTGCCACAAACGGCCCACAGTCCTGGAATATTCAGCCGCCAGTTGACCTTTATGCGGTACAACCCACCAATACTTTCCGTGGGCGCGCGCCATCGGAAGCGCCGATGACCCCTTCTTGTTCCATCACATCGATAATCCTGGCTGCACGGTTGTAGCCAATCTTAAACCGCCGCTGAATCATCGAAGAGCTCGCCTTACCCGACTCACAAATAAAGGCGACTGCCTCGTCATAAAGCTCGTCATAGTCATCATCATCAATCATTCGACCACCGCCGTCCTCAGCAACGATCTGTGCCTCGTACACCGGCACAGCCTGCTCGCGAATATAGTCGGCTACTCCGTTGACCTCGGCATCTGACACAAAGCCACCATGCAGGCGTTCCAGCGCCGAAACTCCCGGAGGTAAAAAGAGCATATCGCCCTTCCCCAGCAGGGCCTCGGCACCATTTTGGTCCAAAATCGTACGACCATCAATCTTGGTTCGGACCTGGAATGCGATTCGGCTTGGCATATTGGCCTTGATGAGGCCCGTAATGACGTTCACCGAGGGGCGTTGTGTGGCGACAATAAGGTGAATCCCAGCCGCTCGGGCTTTTTGAGCGATTCGAATAATTGACTCTTCAACATCCTTGGCAGCGACCATCATTAAGTCCGCCAACTCGTCGATTACAATCACCAAATATGGCATCCGCTTGGGCGGTGGTGGCACCTCATTTTTGGGCCAGTCCCTGGGCGCATATTGACGAGCCTTGGCAGGGGTCCAATCCTTCAACTCTTCCTCGACTTTTATATTGTAATTGGCAATGCTCCGAACTTTCCATCGGGAGAGTGTCCTGTACCGGTCATCCATCTCCACACATGCCCACCGCAAGGCGGCACTGGCCAACTTGGGGTCTGTCACCACAGGATGAAGAAGGTGAGGAATGTCACGGTACATCTCAAACTCAAGCATTTTGGGGTCGATCAAGATCATGCGAAGCTCATCTGGCGTTCGCGTGTACAACATGGACAACAGCATCGAGTTCACGCCAACAGACTTTCCTGAACCCGTCGTCCCACCCACCAACAGGTGCGGCATCTTGGCCAAATCGGCAACACGGGGCCTTCCATCAACCGACTTGCCCAAGGCCATGGGTAGCGCACCGTCAAAGTTGACGAAGGCCTCGGACCCAATCATGTCGCGAATCCAAACGATCTGGCGTGTCCTGTTTGGAATCTCAATACCGACAACGCCTTTTCCAGGGATAGGCGCGATAATTCTGACACGCAGCGCCTTGAGCGCCATGGCGATATCGTCCTGAAGTCCTGCGATTTTCGACACCTTCACACCGGGTGCGGGCGCGTACTCAAAGGTGGTGATGACCGGTCCAGGGCGAATGGCGACAACCTCTCCCTTCACACCAAAGTCCTCCAATTTTGCCTCGAGGGTGGTGGCCAAGGTTCGCAGCTCATTTTCATCAAAGCTGGCTACATCCCGGACATGCTTGTCGAGGAGGTCCAAATAAGGGAGTTGGAAGGGCGTCTTGACATCAGGTACCGCGATTGCACGGCCATCGTCCTCGTTTCCACCAGAGACGAGTTCACCCGGGGTGACCTCTGGTCCTAAACCGCCGGTGTGTGACACAACCTCTAAGGAGCGCTCCAGATGAACAACAGGCTCATCGAGGGGTGGCATGGTCGGTGCGGACTCGGGATCGATCTCCCAAGCTGGCTCGAATTGTTCGGAGACTTCAGCCAACTCGGCTTCTGACGCAACTGATGGTTCGGCGCCACCAAGGCTGGTACGGCCATTGGTCAAAAAACCTGGCTCGGGAGCGTCGAGTGCAGCAGAAAGAAGGGCTGCATCCAAGGAGATAGGGTCTTCGGTCAGTGCACCGGCTGGCGTTGGCGAGACGAACACTTCGGAGTCGCCTGGGTCAACAGCCAGGCCATGCTCTGTTCCCCACTCGACTTCCACCAAGTCGGGAAGCTGCACGACAGTCGGGTCTGGCACCTCATCTTCGTCTCCCGGAATCTCCAGGAACCCATGATTTAGGTCCTGAAACACCTCAGCCTCTGCGACAGTAGGCGTGGGAATCGTGCCCACAGACGGAGAGGAGTGGCCAATGGAAAGGTCTACCAGGGCGGCATGGGTATCTTGGAAGCCACCTACAGATGGCTCGCGACGAGGCAAGGCGTGGAGGAGCCGGTGCCTTGCACCCGTGACCTTGGAACAAACAAAGCCCCAGGAAGCTACACCCCATGAGGACGCGCGGAACAATGTAGCTCCAGCCACATGGGGCAGCCTCGACTCGACAAAATTCAGCACACCAGCAACGATTTGTCCCAGGTCAACCCCAAGCACAAAGGGGGCTGCGCCTAAAAGGCAGAACAGAACCACAATCCACGAGCCAGCAGGCCCAATCACACCACTAAGCGCCTCTGCAGATAACAGCCCGATATACCCACCCGGCGGAAATGCAGCCCCCTCGACACCAGGTGCGACCAATGCGGTCGCAGTGAGCAATGCCAAAAGACTCAGCCCGGCTGCAGCGCCACCGAGCCAACCACCGACCGTTCTTCCAGCCATCTTAATGGCGAATACCACAACAAGGAGAGAGATCACCCATGCGCCGTACCCCAGCACCTGAAAAACCACGTCGGCTAGCCAGGCCCCAGCAGGGCCAGTTGGATTTTGGACAGCCCCATCGCCGGTGTGACTGAATCCTGAATCGGTGGACGCGTAGCCAGCCAACGCAATAAATAAATAGACAGACCCCAACGTGCCACCCAGTAAACTCAACTGGCGCAGACGCCCTAAAGCGGCCGCCGAAATGAGCGGATCTGGCTGGGCCACAGGGGTGGTTTTCTTCGAATTGCGACGCTTGCTTGGGGGTGATGCCACTGTAGCAACTCCGGCTGTTGGGGACTAGTCTTGACGTGTCCACATGATAGCTTATCTTTTACTTTAAGTCTTCAAAAGATCTGTGGCCGGGATACACAACGCGTCGGAGAAATAGATGTCTGCACGTGTCTTGGTAGTTGGTGGTGCTGGGTATATCGGAAGTGTGTCTGCCGCAGTGTTGGTGGGTCACGGATTCGAGGTCGAAACCTATGACGATTTATCGACTGGACATGCCCAGGCAGTTCAGGGAAAACTCCATACTGGCGATATACGCGACCAGCACAAACTCACCGCAGTATTGAAGGCTGGTAATTTTGATGCTGTCATGCATTTCGCAGCCAAATCTCTTGTGGGCGAAAGCGTGACTCACCCTCTCGGCTATTACGATGTGAACGTTGGCGGCACCGCCACCTTGGTCCAAGCCATGCAAGATGCAGGCGTCAACCGGCTGGTGTTTTCGTCTACCTGCGCCATCTACGGAGACCCCCAATACCTGCCCTTGGACGAGGAGCACCCACAAAAACCTGTCAGCCCATATGGTGCCAGCAAAAAGATGGTTGAGGAAATTTTGGCCGCATGCAGAGAGCGTGAAAATCTCCAGGTCACCACCCTCCGGTACTTCAACGCCGCCGGGTGTATGCCAAATGGAGAACTGGGCGAGTCCCATAGGACTGAGACACACCTCATCCCGTTGGCTATTTCTGCAGCCCTCGGACAAAGGCCACCCCTGTCGCTATATGGAGATGATTACGACACAAGAGATGGTACCTGCATCCGAGACTACATCCATGTGCTCGACTTGGCAGACGCCCACATCAAGGCCCTCAACCAGCTCCTTCAAGGCTCTAGTGGCCATGCTTTCAACGTGGGAACTGGGGTCGGGACCACAGTAAGGGAAGTCCTTGAGGCCATCGGTCGGCATCTGGGTACAGAAGTCCCCCACGCCGTGACATCTCGCCGTGACGGAGACCCGCCTGCACTCTACGCCAAGGCCGACCGCATCCGCCAGGTACTCAACTGGCAACCCGAGTGGACCGACATCGACGCCATCGTCGAAACCGCACTCAAATGGGCAATCACACCCAAGTATTGACGCGACTAGTAGGTTGCCGTCAATCCCATACTGACCGTGATGTCGTCGTATTCAGCGTCACCATGCGCGCCATCGGCGCTGCCACGTTGCTGCCACTTCACAGCCGTCCCCACATCAAGAAACTCGGTCGCCATATACGACAGCGCAAGGCCAAGATTCACAAAATGATCATCGCGATTGACTTCACCGACATATTGCTCAAAACGATAGCCTGCGTCGGCCTTTACACCGACTTTGTCGGCAAACCTTCCGTCGTAGCGGAAGAACACATTGTGGAAATCCACGTAGTTGGTGAAGTAGACGTCTTGAAAGGATTTACGATAGCCGAGGGTGACCAGTTGAGAATCGGTCGCGTTGTATCCAACTTCGACGATACTGAGCAAACCACCAGGGAACCCCTTCAAATCCTTACCGTAGCCGTCGGTGGGTTGACCTTGACCCGGCACGGAGCCCTCATCATAGATCATTTCGCCATAGCCACCTATCAACCCAACAACGATTTTCTCAGTCACCCTACCGCGTAATCCAAGCGTCGCGCGCCATTCCGAACCATCAGGAATACCCAAGGTTTCACCAAACTCATCGATGGAAATTCCATCTCCCTTGGTGTCTACCAGGTTGTTTTTCCAGCTAAACCAAGTCTTGCTGTATGACCCTACAATTGCCGTTTTTGGGAAAAATGCCCACCTTAAATCAACACCAGGCCCATAGGCCGTCCGACTGTTGAGCGCGGGGCTGCCCAGTTCGCTGGGGTCGCCGGATATATCGTATTTGTCGAAGTTGTAGTTGCCACCGACATCAATCTCAAGCGAAGAACCTGGCCGGAGACTAATCCGCGCACTCGAACTGTTCATCAGATGGTTGATATACGCCGACGTGGCGTAAACCGCCTCGGTCTCACGCCCGGTAATATGAAAGCGCTGGTTCACTTTCAGTCCCACCAGGGAATCCTTCAAGGCATTCAGAATCAAGCCGGTCTCAAAATCCTTGAACCTGTCGAGGTTTTGATGCTCATCACTGAGGTAATCGACCGCACGATAATCAAAATTGAACCGGAGGCTGGTCGCCTCACCATCTAAATTCACGGCAATTGAAGGAAGCACATGAATCGCTGAACCAGCCACCTCCTCAGAGCCAACCTGGACACCTTCAGCATCGACGGACAGACCCTCACCTAGATACAGATTACTCCGCCGAACAGCACGCAAACCAACCGAGGGGACAACCTCTGCATCACCCAACCGAATGTGATCTCCTGGATCCGCAACGGCAACACCCCCACACAATAAGCCTGCAGCAAAAGCGAGGCTCTTCGCAAGGTACGGGTAAATGGCAAGGCTCGGCCTCATCTCACTCCAAGTTCTCTGAAAAACCAACGGACATATAAGCGAACCACACTCTCTTACAACTTTGAGCGGAAAGAACAACTAACAAACCCTACTCAAAAGGGCTCACCCGGGGTGGATCGACCCCGACAACGAAAAAGTAATCATCGAGGCTCTCTGAATCGTCCCCTTCTGTGAGTCCAGACTGAGAAACTTGCACAGCAGACGTACCTGGTGTCGCACCCGCTTCACCCATACAGCTTTCAGCCTCTGCCGTGAAATGCCTCACTTTGGCCAAACTGACGACGACTTTGCGGAACTCGTGCTCAGCGCGGTCAAGGCGGCCTGAAGAATTGGCCTCTTTCATTGCACCACTCGCACGCTCGGAAACCATAAGTAAAGCGCGAATATTCCCAAGCCGAACAGACACACAGCGAATCATCTCCTCATCACCATTCCGCCGAGCGGCATCGCCGAGTTTGGACACATTTTTGAGCCCACCCATCATCTCTTCAATGGCGGCATGTACGTACTGCGCCATCTCCTGGGAATCGCCCGTCCGAGACAGCCGGACCTGTGGCGCGCCATCTTGCGCACCTACACTTGTAGGAAAAATGAACAGCCCGATACCCAAGGACAGAAAAATGAATCGCTTCATGGCGCACTCCATATGTTGGTTTTGGGGGCTAGTTTGAGGACAATGCAAAGGGTAAGAAGATACTCTCCGTGACTTCAGAGCTAAAGCGCCAGCGGCGTACTTTGCCCTTGATGCAGCTTTCGATGGCCTTGTCACCTGTCTGATTTTCAGAAATCATCACTTTGGTGACCCGCCCATTTACGATATCGACGCTAATCGCAATACGACCGCCGATATTTGGGTTTTCCTTTAAACGTTGCTCATAGCAATACTGTACTTGGCCCTTCTTTTTGGACACAACGCTCTTGATGCTACCAGCGTGTGCCGAGCCACCAGCGTCGATTGCACCCAAGGAAGCCTTGCCGACGACTTTGGTCGCGGGACCTGAACCAACCTCGGCAGTCCCGCCTCCGCCTTTGGCGAGGTCACCAATCTTGGCGTCTGAACGACCGCCGGACCCACCCTTTTTGACACCCATGTTGGCACTGGTTGCGATGCCGACACCATCGACATTTTGAAGCGCATCCTGAATGCTACCAATCGAGGCATCTGAGTCAGCAAAAAGGTCCTCGACCGTCCCATCGCTCTTGGTAGAACCGCGGGTACCAATCAGCGCAGCTAAAAGCTTGGACTTTTTCATCATATCATCGCGTTTTCTTGCCGTTTTGGCCGCCTCTGCTGCAGCTTTTTCAGCTTCAGTTTGGGGCTTCTTCTCCGGTATCTTTTTCTTTTCCTCTTCAACCTTTTCTTTGTCGGCTGGCTTACCCTCAGCAGTCTCAAGCACCTTTTCCTCGACGACAGGATCGGGCTTGTCGGGCTGCTCATCCTTTGGCTGGATGATCTGAACAAACCGGTCTGGAATCTCAGCGAGCGTGGTGGTCTCGACCGGATCGGTGTTCCAGACATAAATCAACAGGACCGCGGCCATGGCCATGAATACTGACAAAGTCCCGATAAAAACAGGGTCATCTTCATCAAACAGTCTTGGACGAAAGTCCTGCCTATTTACCATCCTTGCCGATTCAGGTGGTGCGGGCACAAATTGAAACAGTACCGTGATGTTCCCGACCACCACTTTGCCTCGGGCGCCATCACCCACAGGAATAATGGAAACATCACCCTTCTTGGCGACATCAGGAGAGGCAAAAGCAACGGCAATATCTGATACCCCTGCCTGGGTGGCAAACTTTCCACCCATCGAACTGGTGACATTCAGCTGGTATTTCCCGCCCTTGCACTGAAAAAGCGTAAACCGCTTCGGTAAACCGGCATTGGGCACAACAAATGTGTTTCGAGGAGACTCACCAACGGTCACATTTTGACCAGGCTTAATCAGCCGCTCGTGGACGACCTTTCCGTCCTTGACAATCCCAATACGGAGCACCTTAGATGCATCTGCAGTAGCGCCAAACTTCATCATGCTACTGCCGCCCTGCCGGCATGGGCCGGACTGCTAAAAAATCGGTAAACCGGAATCGCCACAAACATCCCCCAAGGGATGATCGGATCGCTGCACTGAAAACTTGCCAGGGTGTCATGAGAAAGTATCTGGGCCAGACCCATTGTTGTCCGAGAAGATCTTGAAAGGATTGGATTAACCAGCGGACGTCGTAACGACCGACCACCAGCATAGACCTCTTGGCACACCTTCGCAACTGAAGACTTGGCGGCGCACAATGCTCGCTCGAAAACCTAGGTATATGCACCACTTTGGCGTCATTCCATCTTGTAGACGACGAACTTAAACTCGCTAAACTGAGCCTGCCCCGCGGTGTACATGACCTGTCGCAACACAGCAAAGGGCAATTTCTTGTCACATTGAATCAGAAGACGCCCCTTAAAGGCATGCTCCGCCAGCCCAGACTGCTTGCCAATATCCTTTGCGATATCGGCCTTCTTGCTGAGCTCGTCCAACAGGGTGTCGATCAACTGCCCATTGAGTAGATCTTCAGGGACCTGAAGAACACTTTGCCCGGGGTTTTCGGGATCCGGAACGGTTTCGAGATTAACGATCGGTACGCCATCTACGACGATACTGATCTTGCTAACCACGACATTTACCGCAATTTCAGGACTCTTCTGAGCCGTTGAGACTGGTAGTACCAAATCGTCGCTAGGCGCCACAGAAATATCCTGTGTGCCATAGGATTTCAGCAAGAAAACCAGGATGATGGTCATCATGTCCATCATCGAAGTAATATTCAACGATGCTGGTTCTTCGGACCGACGTGCTTTATTGAGTGCCATAATTAAGTGCTCCGAATCCGGGCTACATTGCGCCGCCGGCGATCACGACATTTGGAAACAGAAGGCGAGCCTTTCCGTCACCGCCAGGCTTAGTCGGGTCTTCCCGGCTGGCGTCCATTGTCTGTACGATCACCTCATAGTGAATTTGATTGTCCGGTACGAGAATGACATTAGCGTCTTCCTCGTCTGGATACTCGTCTTTGATTAGGTTCAACTTCGCGGTAAGTTTATCCCAATCGTAATCATCAACGCTGATACACACACCACCGCTTGTACACGGGATCGTCGGTAGACGAACCTCTCCCTCGGCCGCTTCTGGTACACCCTCGGGATGTAAAATCGCATCAGCGCCCATCACTGTCACCCCGCGATCAGTGATCGCGAGACTCAAGTTCAATGGTGGCTGGTCCGGCTTGTCATCGGAAGGCGTAGGCGTTCCGATGGCAGGCAGGGTTGAGTCTATGACCGCCAGCTGCACAAATTGCGCAGCCATGATCAAAAACGGAATCAGAATGGTGACCAAGTTCATGATCGGTACGAGGTTCAAGTCCTCGGTTTTCTGAATTCGTCGGTTGACAGCCATTGCTTACTCCAGGAGCGGTTGCGGCCTGCGGGAACCCCCAAACAAGACCTTTGGGTCGGGTACAGCCTAGCTGGCTGTGCCGTCTTCCTTGAGTGTGCCACGTCGCCGTGCACCAAGAAGGTTGACCGTCTTGAGCGCGAACTGGTCGACATCATCCATAATCTTGGTTGTTCGGTCTGCAACAATCGAGTGCAGCACAAGAATCGGAATAGCGACCACAAGTCCACTCGCAGTCGTGAACATAGCCACCGAGATACCTGCAGCAAGCAAGGTTTGCTTGGTCTCAGCAGAGGCATGTGCCACAGCCTCGAAAGCCTGAATCAGACCCTGAATGGTACCCAGCAGACCCGTAAGCGTTGACACGTTGGCCAACATGGGGAGGTAGCTGGTTCGCTTGTTGAGTTGTGGGAATGCCTCAAGGACGGCCTCATCAACTGCATTCTGAATCTCAATCTCACTGCGGTTGGCGCGGGTAAGACCGGCCTTCAGCACGCGGGGAAGAGACGCGTTGGGCTCTGCATTACAAAGCTTAATGGCGCGGTCAATGTTGTTCGCCATGATGAGCTTTTGCACTTGTGCCATGAACGCGGTGCCATTGATGTTGGCCCGGAACATGATGAAGTACATACGCTCAAAAGCGATCGCCAGTGCGAACACTGCGCAGAAAAGGATCGGCCACATGAATGGGCCGCCCTTATGGATGGAGTCGACGATAAAGTCCATCTTCAGGCCTCGTTTGTTTTGTTGGAAAACGTTTAGGGTAAAATGGCCCGAAAATACACCGGGCACTTAACGATCGTATCGAACTTACCGGACCCAGCAGCGGCTGTCACGGTGCCCAAGTCAAGTCGTTGTCAGACAACACTAAAAAGGCTTCTTTTCAAGGCTCTTGATGATCTTCGGAAGGAAGGATTCCCGAAGTTCAAGCTTGTAATCTGAGTGAAGGTTCTGCCTGCGCATAAAAATGTCGATGACCGGCTTTTGAACCCGTCCTTCCACGCTGATGTCTTCGAAAACCAATCTCCGCGTTTGCGCATTCGCAGCCTTAGCGGAGAAAAGGAGCCCCAGCCCCAATATTAATATGCGCATCACCAACCTCCCCAATCACTTCCACCGCCGCTGGCCGCCGCACAGGCGCCATCAGCACAAGACAAACCCTCGGCACATTGATTTGCTGAGGAACATGGCGCTCCGACCTGACGGCTTCCCCGGGTTTGAACGGGCGCAGCCTCCGCCGGACTGGCACAAACTCCCCCCCCACAACTGAGACCATCGCCACACTGATCATCGCTCGAACAAGGTGCTCCAGCCTGGCGTGTGCCCCTGGTCGGCTCCGTGGTCGCTCCCGGGTTGGCAGCTTCCGCAGCCGCGCCGGCACCCAAAGCTGCAGCCGCGGCAGCCTCTGCACGGTCACGCTTCGCCTCATCTTCTGCAGCCTTCTTTTCTTGTTCTTCTCGCCACAGCGCCTGAGTCGCCTCATGCTGTGCCGCCAACCGAGTCTCATCCTCTCTCTTTTTACGATCCGACTCCCGCTTGCGCTTGCGCGCGACATCAGCCTGAAACTTTTCTTTTCGATCCTTGAAGCCAGTTAAAAGACCATCTGCTCGCTCTCGATGAGCGCCACCTCGGCTGCGATAGGATTGAATCGCGGCAATCGCACCCGAGTAGTCGTGGAGGTGATCTCCCAAGAGCAAACTGATGTTGATGTAAGGGTCAGGATTGCCAGGATCGAGCTCTAGGGCCAAGTCATATGACTTCCGAGCCAGCTCGTACTGGCCTAAACCCCGATAAGCGATCCCCAAATTCATTTGGATGGCTGCATTATCTGGCTGAATCTTGGCCGCCCGCTCCAACAGCGTGGCCGTTCGCTCCCAGTCATGGTCGTCAATGGCCAAGTGAGACAAGTACACCATTGCTGCCACGAGGTCCGGATCGAGTTCTAAGGCCTTCTCCAACTCCGCCTTGGCGTTCCATGGACGATCCTTGGCCAAGAAGGTGCGCCCGAGATTCGCATGAATGGTCGCATTGTTGCCTGCACCATCGATACTATTGAGTGCCTTCTGATAGATAAACTGCGCCAAGTCTGGCTTGCCTTGGTCGATATACACCAAACCCAGGTTGTTGTAGACGTCAATGTTATTCGCGTTCTTCGCCAAGGCCGTTTTCGCCTCAGCTATCGCCTCATCGTGCCGACCCATCTTCCGCAACACGCCGATAGTGCCCACAACCAGCTCGCCCATATCCGGAGCACTCCGCAATCCGGCTCGGTAATGTTGAAGCGCCCGACGATTCTGCCCGCCCCGCTCGGACAAAGCACCCAGATTTAACCACGCTGCCCCCAAAGCAGGATCGATAGCCGTGGCCCGGAGATAGTATTTTCTCGCGTTTAGGGCATCACCGAGTTGGTGATACGCCAAGCCCATATTGAAGGGAATCTCCGCACGGTCTGCAGCCGACACCAACAAAGGCTTCAAGACCACCAGCGCCTCTTGCGCATCCGCCTCCACCCGAGTGGTAAGCAAAGCCGCGGCCCGAGCAATCTGTTGGTCGTCACTCAGCACCACCATGGCACCATCGGTCGCTACGTCCGCGGTAGCACCAGCCTGGGGTGGCACTTTTCCACCACAGCCAAAAAACAGGGCGACGCCGCCTATTAACAAAATCCTCATTACCAAACCCCTTCCTGCGAGCCCGGCGCTTGGTCCTGAGCCTCCCCGGCGGGCTGACTATCGGCCGGATCCGACTGTTCGGACTGCTCGGACTGCTCCAAGACGGGGGCGATCGGGCCAGCCATGGGCACGAGGGTAAGATCCGCCCGTCCTCGAATTTCAGCGGACTCTCGCGAGAACTCACTCGGAAAGGAGGAAGCCAAGAAGTTGAGTGTCTTGGTGGTCCATTCACCCCAGCGTTTTTCTTTACTGGCCTTTGCTAAAACCATCTGCAAACGCACCTTACCCTTGTCTTCGACCGGGATTCGAAGTTCATCGAGGGCCTCAAAGTACATATCGAGCATCTCGTCATCCAAGCCAGACGGCTCAGGCACCTCAAAGAGCATCTTGGCGAAGGTCAAATATGCCGCACCGAGCGTGTACAAGGCTGCCGAGGAATAGTCGAAGTCCGGGTAGGCCTTTATCAAGCCGTTGCATTGTTGCTCAAGTGCGTACAGAGCCGGTTTTTTGATTTCGTTGATCAAGGCAGCATTGCCGTCGTCATTGTCGGTAAATGCGTACTGTGTGAACGCTGTAAACGAAGCCTGCACAGGCCGGAAAGCGGCAGCGGCTGCATAGTGAACACCCAAAGGACCCAACTTTCCAGATGCCGTGTACTCGTTGTACGTCGCCAAAACATCAGCCCACTTTTCGTCAGCACGAGGGTCACCAAGTGCCTCCGCGAGCAACGCAAGCTCGTAGTGCGCAGCGATAGCGTGATCTGGGCTGACGCCACCCCAGTTTCGCAAATACCGCTCATAAAACCGGGTCGATTCCGAATCGCTCACAAGCTTCCACTGATCTGCCGCCGACCACATCGCCGCCTCAGCGTCAAGCTGCTCTCGGTTTTCTTCTGCGTAGCGCTCCAAATTTGCAGCAGCGCCTCGATGATCACCCAGGCCGATGCGCAAGAATCCAGCATTATAAAGTGCTGCTGGTGCGTTCTCGTACGGCTTTTCAGCCTCTGCTGAACGTTGATATAAGAGCTCGAAATAGCGGACGGCCTCTGTGAGGTCAAGAGCGCTTGCGTAGTTGTAGGCTATGCGTTCGTAAATGGGCCACGCCTGATCATCGGCTGGGTAAATGCCCTGCTCCGTACGGTCAATATAGTCGCGGAATAGCCCATTCGCCCGCTCAACCTGGCCGAGAATTTCGAAGTTGTTGGCGGCATTATAGTGAGCTTTCTTGATGTGCTTCGACCGAGGGAAGTCACCCATAAAGGCCAAGAAGGCCTCAGCCGCCAGCAAACGCTCCCCGTCCTCGATGTACTGAGCAGCCATCTTAAACGCAGCGCCTTCCTCAAGATTCCCAAAATTCAGGTTTTTGGCCATGGCCTCTTCGGAAGCCCCCAACCTCATGCGGGAGAACTTCCCAGCCCACATTCGGACCTTCGCGAGGTCACCCTCATCTTGCCAGCTGTCCACAATCAAACTCGCAGCGTAAGCAGCATTATCTTCGTTTGGCCACCGCTCAATCACCGTATGCAAACGCACACGCGCTTCCTCGAGATGCCCGTGGTGGTACAGGATTTGGCCTGGAATATAAGCCATGGCCGACCGAAACTTATCGAGCGCTTCCGCTAACGCTTCGTCCTGAAACTCTGCATCAACAAGCATATCTGAAGAGGCGATTAAGGCCTGATGTTCGTCGGATAAGGTGTAGACCGAACGGTCGGAGCCATTACTCAGCTCAACCCGCTCCTCCACCACTGCAGTCGGCGGCCGAGTCCCAACGGCCCCGTATATATTTTTCACCAACATCCGCCGGACCTGCCAAAGGTCCCACAAAGCCCCATCCCGGTAGGGGTGGTCTTTGCCCTTGAGCAGTTGAATATACTCGGCCTCCGCCTCTTTAAGGCGCGAGCTCTTTCGAAGGGTGTCTGCCAGGTACCACTGAATCTCGTAATAGTCCTGAGCAAAGGGGAACTTGTTCAAGTACTGGCTATAAAGCTCTGATGCACGGGCGTACTTGCTTAGGTCGCCCGTTTTGCCCGCAGCCTCATGGAGATCGATAGCGACCTGGGCGAGAGATTCCTCGATGTACCCATCGGCAACAGCCAGAGCATCGGGATTGTTCCGGTTTGCGTTGGCCCAAGCCGAGTCTCGATTGAACACGTCATTCAACCGGGTGATGGTATTTTGCGCCGCCTCAACATCTGGCACATCTAAGGAACGGTAAAGCTTGGCCACCGTCCACAAGAAGGTGGGGTTTTTTGGCTCGTTCGGCCACCGCGTAATCAACTCCTCATATACAGCGATGGCATCTGTATACCGCGCCTGCTGCATCAACACATCGGCCAGACGCTCGTAAATTTTTCCCTCGTGAGCGCGCTCGCCGGTGCGGCTATAAAACGCCCTCGCCACCGATAACGGAGATGCGCCCGTATTGTCTGAGACATCCGAAAAGGAAATCGCCATGTACTCAATGGCCTCGGGCGCCATGGCGGACCGCTTCCCTGAGCGCTGAAAATTCTCCTCGGACCAATCCAGGAGTTTGGCCAGCAGGTCCAGGCAAGTGTCGTAGCTGGACAGCTTGTAGTGCGACCAAGCGAGCTTATAGAGGCCCTTTTCATAGTGCTGCCCATCAGGCGCATGGAGCTCGACCACCTTGGAGTAATGGTCGATGGCGAGGCCAATTCGATGGTTGTCGAAAAAGTGCTCCCCAAGCGCCATATGAGCGGCAGCTGCAAACTCTGAGTCGCTGTAACCATCAACGAGGGCCAGATACGCATCCCGACCTGCATCATCGTTGGCCTGCATGGTCTCATCCCGCTTTTGGATAAAGCCAAGCATGTATAGTGCACCATCGGCATTCGTGTATGCCGGATATTTATCGACAATCCCTTGAAAAAGCCGCACTGCTCGCCCATGGTCACGTTGCGGTGCCTCTGGAGCTTGACTGAGGTCCATATCCTCGGAAAAGGCTGCCTCGAAGGCGTCGGATGCCTCCGAAAACGCCTCTTCGCTTTCTTCATAATAAAGGTCGCCGAGCAAAAACATGGCGTGTGGTGTGTGGCCTGATGCAGGATAGCGCACCAAGAAATCCTCGAGGCGCCCGATGGCTGTGTCCCGAAGCGCCACCTCTTCTGCACGAAGTGCCTCAAGGGGTCCACGATAACCATCAGACAAGGCTTGGCGCTCTTCTGCCTCCCGCCGGGCGATGATTTGCCTCGCCTCATCGTTGAACTCTTCCATGCGATCAACGAAACGTTCGACCGTGTCTTTGAACGCACCCAACTGAAGCTGGCGCTCTTTCGACGCACTCTCTGCGACCGCTGCGGCTTCGGCTTCAGCCTGCTCTGCTGCGACATCTGGATCGACAGCTGCTGGAGTTGCCTCAGCCTTCTGCTTGGCAAACGCGTCGCTGGTCGCCAACAAAGCCAAGACCGCCATGAGAGAGCCACACCGCATCAGTCGCCCCCCTCGAGTTGGCCCATACGCTGACGAATGGTGCTGAATCGCTCATCCAATTCACGGCTTCTCAAGCCCCGCTCCTCACCCAACCGTTCAATTTCCGTTGAGACCGTGGCCTTTCGCGTCCAGTACACGTCGACAATCCCGCGGTCTGCTCCCATCACAGTATCCAGAAACTCTCGCTCTACATGACCAATGCCCGTTCGAGTGACATCCGCAGCCAAAACCTCGGCCTCGCCAAACACCGCACGATGCTCGACGCCGAGACCAACAACAAGCTCCATCTGCTCGGAAAACTGACCCCGCATTAGTCGGAGTTCAGTCTCTTCAGCACGCTCTAGCTTGCCCATCACGGACAGAGAACGGCGTTCGACGCGCTCTGCACGGTCCCAATATTTATCGATTCGCTGGAACAACCCGCTGGAGTCTCGACCCGAATTACGGATCACTTTAAGCCCAGACTTTATCTCAGCCACACCCTTCGCGATGAGCCCACGTTGAGCCGCACCTTCGCTGGCATCTTGGACACCATCGTTTCGCTCATAGCGCTCATTGTCTTCGGCCTGAAGTGCTGTGAGTTGGCCGAGCAATAAATCCAAATCTCGGCGGTAGGTCAACAGCCTTGAAGCGGAACCAGGCTGAGGCTCCTCCTCGTGGTGCGTCAGCTCGGCGTCGACCAAATCAATACGAAGCTGAATACTCCCATGGCGAACACCGCTGACCTGGTTTCGACCGGCCCTGAATGTGCCAATTCCTTGACTCTTGCCCTCAAGGACCGGCGAAATTTGGTCGATAAGGCGCCGCACATCCTCAATGTCTCCATCTTGGCGCTCAAGCTCTCGTCGGAGGTCCACTGCCCGCCGCACAAATTTATCGTCCGCAAAAAGACTGATCGCGAAGGCCGGGATTTCGGGGTCAACATCCTTAATCTCTGATACCTCAACAAGGGCATCGAAAAGCTCGTCTGGCCGGGTAGGGCTACCTTTAATGGCCGCCAGATGCACCTGAATGGGCCCATACACCTCGACGACCTTTTCATAGCTCATCAACGCCCGCTCATATGCCTCTCTCCGCATATGCAGATGCCCCAAAAGCAACTGCAACTGAACGGTGTACCGATGCTCAGGATAGGCAATCAGAAAGATATCAATCTGGTTGATCGCATCGAGCCATTGGTCTTGTTTGAGGTACACCCAAACCAGCTCATACAGTTGGTCGGCAAACTGATTTGACTCTGGATCGATGTCTCGGTATTGCGTTTGCGAGCGCCCATAGTCGCCCAACTCATAATAAACCCTGCCCATCGCCAGCCGGGCAAGGTCGAGCACCTGGTTTTCCATTGCGCGCTTGGCCGCAAACTCGTGGATACCGCCGACACCGTGGTAGCCATCAGCCTGAACAGGCGGCATATACTGGGTAACCCGCTCAAAATGCGGCAAAGCACCCTCTAATTGGCCCTCTGCGACCAAAATGGCGCCCATGAAATACTGTGCGCGGGTGTACATGTCACTGTCGCCCGAGACTTCGGCAAATAATGACTTGGCCCGAGCCCAGTCTCCTTGGTGGTAAAAGCTCTTCCCCATGGAGTAGCGAACTTTATTGGTAGTCGGCACCACACCCGTCACAATATAACGGTTGTAAACCCGATAAAAGCCTTCAGAGTCCTTGAGGTATCCGTAAGCCTCAAGCTGCCGCCGTACAGAATCTGCGAAAAAAGGATGGACTGCGCCCTTATCTATCACCCGCTGATAGGCCTCGATAGCCGTGACACGATGACGGTCCTCCATAAGACTCTCGGCCAAATACCACTCCGCGTCTGCACCGACTGCCTGGTCGAGCAACGCTTCTGACGCGACGAGGGTGTAAAACTGAGTGGCTGCCTTTCCATAATTTCCGACGAGATAATTGAATACAGCATTTTCGAAACGCACATCCGCCGCATGGGCGCCTATCAGACCCCGCCGGTGACCATATTCTCTCTCTAGATTTTCCAGCCTTTGCTCAACCGAGTCAACCGAACGAGAAAGCGCCTCCAACCGAAGCTCGGCGCCAGAAGCTGCGAGCACTTGGCCTCCACCCAAACTGAGAGAGGTCAATACCAGCACACGGACTGCGTTTGAGAAAGTCAACGCTCAGTCACTCCCCGTCTTCTGCCAAACGAATACATCGCGTCTCAAAGACCACACTCGGGCGCTCCGTAAAGGACCGGCTAATCCCGCCGCGCTCATTGATAACTGCGCGAACCTTACAACTTTTTCCATCCTCTGCTACAAACGCAGTCGATGCCTGGACATTGAACACATAGTTGTTGACGTAACTAAAGATACCGAACCCACTTCCGCGAAGCTTGATGTGAACACTCACATTGTGATTGCCGGGGGGGATCGGTCCCTCGAAAATTCGAATCTCCTTTTGGTCATCCAAGCCGCCCACGGTGTCAACCCGCGAAAACTTGCCTTGGCCGTCTAAATAATAAGAGATGGACTCAATGGTGTAGCTCCGACCCAATTTATTGATGTGGGTCAACGAACCCCGAGAACCAGAAGAGCTACCTTGCACCACTATTTCCTTGAGTAGCTGCAATGTGGCCTTGGAACGAAACACGCGCTCTTTCAAGGTGTTGACTTGCTCTTCGATGGTCAACAACTCACGGTCGAATGTGACTGCGCCCTCTGAAACTGCATCGGACACTGATGCCACAGAGCCTTCAGCGAGGGCATCTCCACAGCACAGCGAAGCCCACAACACAGCGATAGCAGCAGTCATTTTCAAGGGCTTCTCCTCAGCGTGATGACTACCCTACCGTACCCGTCCAACCTTTGCGCCCCTAAAAATGGCGGCGAGACCAGGCATCGAGCCTGAACACCGGCCCTGCGAGGCCCAAACCCATAGACGGCACCGCTTTGCAGACACATGGCCAAACGGTCCACAGGCTTGTGTTTTACATTGATTTCACGCCCCACTGCGCACCTCCAACTGTCGGTCGCTCACCGCCCTGACACACGATCGGATTTTTTGAGTCATCACCTGAGCGGTCACGCTATCAAAGGTCCAAAATGGCCTGACCAAAGCGCGTATGAAGACTTCGGACGCCTCGACTATTCCCCGGAATGTCGTTCACCAAAAATGTAAAGGCGTACAATTCACCGTCTCCCCCATCCACGTAGGCAGTCAAAGCATGGACATGATTTAGGCTCCCCGTCTTTCCTCGCACTCGCCCCTCCAAACCTTCACCACGAAACCGAGTCCATAGGGTGCCGTCTACGCCCCCAATGGCCAAGCTGGCAACGAATTCCGGCCCAAGGACCCGGTCGGTCGCCATATCGATCATGACCGCGTTGATGTGGCTCGGCCGCAGAGCGATGTCACGAGAAAGGCCAGAGCCGTTTACCAGAGAAAATTCTTGAGGTTCGGCACCAAGACTCTCCAAATACTCGGAGATCACCCGAAGGCCTTTTTGGGTGGTTCCTGGCTCGCCATGGACTTCAGCACCAACCGCTTTCAACACGTGTTCAGCCACAAAATTACTGGACTGTTTGTTCATTCTACCCAAGATAGAGGGCAAGCTTGCCGACTCTCGACGGGTAAGCAACTTTATCCCCTCATCGACTTCACCCAAACGATGCTCTCCTGCAATGGAGATACCTCTATCGTCAAGGTGCCCACCAAAAACCGCCATAAACTGGCCTAAGGGATCGACGATGGTGCGGTAAATTCGACTGGGCGCGCTCCCAGCTGGCACCGAACCAGAGACCTTAAAATCGAGCCGATTTCGACTCTTGACCGTTCGGGTCACCGACAAACGTGAACGGGAACGGCTCGACCCCGTTTTCACTTTATTGATCAGGCGAATGCCAGCACTAGGCGCCTCTAGAATCACCCGCGCATCAGCGCCTGAAACAGCGCCCGCCCCGACCACCAAGCAGGCGGTATTAAAGTTCACACTCAAGGCGCCGATCGGCGCAAAATACGATGGCCCATTCGCCAGGTCGACCTCTTTACGCCAACCTTCAATCAGCCGCTCATCATCAAAGTGGCTGTTGTCATAAATCACATCACCATCGATTTTCCGAACGCCAGCCAGCCACAAATCGAAAACGAGTCGCCAAAGATCCTCTGTGACCAATGTTGGGTCTCCAAACCCCTGTAAATAGAGGTCGCCGTGGAGCACGCCTTCGCCGTCGATGGTCCCATCCGTTGAAATGTAGGTCGCAAATTTGTAGCCTGACCCCAGTTCACGGAGCGCGACCGCCGTGGTCAGCACCTTCATCACACTCGCCGGCACCAAAGCCAGGTCCGCGTTTTGCGCAAACACCTCTTCCCCCGTATGAACATTCACAACCTGCACGCCAAAATCGGTCCGCTTCAACGCGGGGTCCGACATCAATTGAGCCAGGGCTCCATCCAGACTATAAGAAGCGGTCTCTTGGTCCTCTGCGAGAGCCAAACTATTGAAACAGACAAATAGGCCGAAGAGAGAAGAAGAGACAAAGCGCGTCATTTTGCAAGGCCGTAAAGATCGAGGGACGAGAGATGTGCCCGAGAAACAGGCGAGAAGCGGAGGGGGCAGGCAAAACCATTCTGCACCGTGAGACTATCATTAGTGAATGCAATGAGTACACAAAAAAAGTAGTATTTTCGATATGATGAAAGAAGGCCTTCATGCGATTTCCAAGACAACCCTTGCCACTGGCAGGGTTGAAGCTGTGGTGGCGCGCCGCCACCTGTGGCACAAAGGTAGGGTCCTTTCAGGAGCACGGATGCTGGGTTTGACATTGTTTTGGGGTGCGGTTGCACTCACCTCACCAACCGCAACCGCTGCGGAGCCAGGCCCTGAGCGGCCGCCACTCCCGTCGATTTCCCTTGAGGATGCAGGTGCGTTGAGCCTTTGGCGCAACCCCGCCAACCTCGGGTTCGACCCAGACCCCTCCTTCGCTTTTTTATACGGTCAAGGACTCGGTGAAGGGGAGAGTCCCTCACACTACGCATTTGCGGCGAGCTCGGGACCCTTTGGGATGGGCTTCACACAGCAATCCCTACCCGGACGCCCAACGTGGAGCACCATCTCCAGCAATCTGGCCATCCCACTTAGCAGCGAATTCTCCAGCGGCATCCAACTGGGCTGGCAAATCCCGAAAGGACCTGGGAACAACTTCGTGACGGTAGATGTCGGCTCTGGATGGCGCCCTTTGTCATGGTGGGGGATGTCTCTGGTCGGCTACAATATGGGCCTGAGTGGACGACACACCGGCATTAAGGAACGCCTCGCCGTAGGAACGACCTTCCGCCCAGCAGATGATTTAATTGAGCTTGGCGGTGCCTACACCCGATTCACAAGCATCGAGGCCCCGGTCCCCGGCTACGCTGAGGCGACAATCAAACTTAAGCCCGCCGACGGCTTGACCATTCGCATGTCAGCCGACCAGCTCGGCAACTTCGGCGTCGGGCTCGAGGTTGGCTTCGGAAACGGCGCCGTCCTCGCACACACGACCCAAAATTTCACGAATGGCCTCACGCCCTACACAATGGTCGGATTTATCGCCGAGCCAGACGCGGTCCCATTGGTGCCCAGCAGGCGCAAAATCCCTCACATCGTTCTCGACCAACGCTTCCCCTACCAGCCCGTGCATTCGTTTTTCTTCGATGAAGGTGAAAGCTACCTCCACATGCTCGGACGGCTCCACGCAGCAGCCACCGAGAAGAACACCAACGCCATGCTGATCGAGGTCGACTGGGCGCCGTTCAGTTTTGCCCAAGTTGAAGAAATGCTCAGCATCTTCGACCTGGCCCGCGCCAACGGCAAGCAGGTCTTTGCATACCTCGACCAAGAAGTCGGCAACGCTGGATACATGCTCGCCAGCGGCGCAGACCACATCTACATGAATCCAGCTCAGCAGCTGATGCTCGTTGGCCTTTCTGCCGAGTTGATGTATTTCCGAGAAACCCTCGACATGCTCGGGGTGCAGCCCCAGTTCGCACGACGCTCGGCATACAAATCAGCCATTGAACCCATGACCAACACCCATGGGTCAGTCGCCCAACAGGAGCAAATTAACGCCCTGTTAGACGATATGTCTGGGCGCTTGGTCGCACGGATAGCAGACGGCAGAAAGAAGACCATCGCCGAGATTCGGGCCCTTATCGATCAGGGGCCTTTCACCCCCGACGAGGCGATTGCGCACGGCCTGATCGATGGCGTTGTCTACCCAGACGCCCTCCGAAAGGAGGTCCAATCCAAAGCTGGAAAAGCCTCACGCTTTGCGGACCACTACAGAGAAATGGACACCCACACAGGGTGGAGAAGCGCCAATGAGGTGGCGGTAATCTTCGTCGAAGGAGCCATCTCCTCGGGTGATAGCCAAAAACCCGGCATGTTCGGCGGCGGACGCACTGCAGGTTCCGACACCGTTCGCGACCACCTGCAAGAAGCCATGAACCTCCCCAGCGTAAAAGCCATCGTGCTTCGGGTAGACAGCCCCGGCGGCAGTGCTCTCGCCTCAGATGAAATCTGGCGCGCAGTGATGGAAGCCAAACGCGCAGGCAAACCAGTCATCGTCTCGATGGGCGGCGTCGCAGCTTCTGGCGGCTACTACATCGCAGCTGCCGCCGACGCGATCTTCGCACAACACAGCACCGTGACCGGGAGCATCGGCGTCTTGGCAGGAAAGTTCAGCCTGTCCAAATTGTACGACAAGGTTGGCATCAACTACGAGACCTATATTCGGGGCCGAAATGCCGCCATGTTCTCCACATCCAAGCCATTCGATGAACACGAGTTTGCCGCCTTCGACAAACTCGTTGGGGACACCTACGCACAGTTCACCTCGAAGGTCGCCCAAGGCCGGAACATGAACATCGATGATGTAATCAAGGTGGCAGGTGGCCGTGTCTGGTCGGGAACACGAGCAAAACAGGTCAATTTGGTCGACGATATCGGCGGCTTCTACCAGGCCGTTGAACGGGCAAAAAGAAAGGCTGGAATCGACGAAAATGCGTCTGTTAAGCTAATCACGTTCGGCGACCGCCTGGGACCAGAGGAGGCGCTTCAACAGATGAGCGTACAAATGTTCCAGCGATCCATACTCGGCGGCGGACCAAAAATGGAGGTCATGACCGAGATTAAAATGCTCCGTCAACTCCAAGCGATGGGCGACGAAAAGGCCTGGACCATCATGCCGTACACCATTGAGGTCCACTGAGTCAGTGGCCAATATTCTCGTGGTCGACGACGAGCGGGCCGTGCGGGTCGCCCTCGATGTGAACCTGAGTAAAGCCGGACACACCGTGGCTTTGGCAGACACCGGCGAGCAGGCCTTGGCGGTCCTTCGCTCACAAGCCGTCGAAGTTGTGCTCACAGACTTGATGATGCCTGGCATAGGCGGCATGGGCCTTTTGGCTGAAATCCGACGCTGCTGGCCACGGACACAAGTGATCATGATGACTGGACATGGCACGGTAGAACGCGCGGTCGAAGCCATGCGACTTGGGGCGCACGACTTTGTCATTAAGCCCATCGCCAAGGCGGAGATTCTCGCAATTTTGAGCCGCGCTTTAAGAGAGCACGCACTGCACACCCAAGTGGCACAACTTCAGGCAGCGGTGACCGAACGTTTCGGCTTTGACAATATCATCGGGAACACGCCCGCCATGCTCGCGGTATTCGACAAGGTCAACGCCGTCGCGAATTCAGATGCGTATGTGCTGCTCACAGGCCCAACCGGCACCGGCAAGGAACTCATCGGCAACGCACTTCACTTTCAAAGCGATCGCCGCCAGGGGCCATTGGTTCAAATCAACTGTGGCGCCCTGCCCTCTGGTCTACTGGAGAGCGAGCTGTTTGGACACGAACGCGGCGCATTCACCGGCGCGGTCCGCCAACATAAGGGGAAGTTTGAACAAGCCGACGGCGGAACCCTCCTGTTGGATGAAGTGGGCGAATTGCCCCTTGAGACACAAGTCAAATTGCTCCGGGTACTGGAGTCGGGGGACTTTCAGCGGGTGGGCGGGACAGCCACCATTCATGCGGACGTCCGCATCGTTGCGGCAACAAACCGGAAGTTACGCCAAGAGGTCGCCGATGGCCGCTTTAGAGAAGACCTTTACTACCGCCTCAATGTGTTCGAAATCTCCCTACCAGCCCTTGCCGAACGGCGGGAGGACATCCCGCTACTGGTTGAACATTTCCTCCTTAAATTTGCAGCGCGACACAAAAAGACAGTGAGCGCAATCTCCGCTGGAGCGATGAATACACTCGTTCAGCACGCTTGGCCAGGCAACGTCAGAGAGCTTGAACACACGGTCGAGCGCGCGGTCATCCTTTCAAAAAAACCCACGATCACTGCATTTGATCTCCCCGAACCGATTCATACAACCTCGGGCACCCACGCAAATACAGCGGACGAGACGCTCGGTGAAGGCGAGAGCATCACGACGGTACTCAGGGCCAAAGAACGAGAAATGGTTATCGCTGCCCTGCGTGCGGAGAACGGCGTCCAAGCCCGGGCAGCGAGACGCCTTGGGGTGTCCAGAGCCAACCTCAATTACCGAATTCAAAAATTTGGGATCGCCATCAAGGACATCGTCTATGGGTGATCACTCCAGGTATAAAACCCGCAGTAAATCGCAGCTCTCTTGATCGGAAACGGCTGACTTCAGCGCGTCCCGCCCTTCATCACATTGATCCCGAGCGTCCTCGATTTCTCGAGCGACCAGTTTCGAGCGCACCCCACCCCAGCGATTCGTGCACCGGTCTCGAAAATCTCGAGCGCCCGCCGCATCTAAATGCTCCCAAGTAATGGACCATTCATCCATGCACGTATCCAGGGCGACCGCGGTCTCCTTGCACAAAACAGCGCACGGGTCAGCGCTACACCCAACGCACATGGCAATCACAACAAAAAAGGTGGCCAGAGACGGAATCGAACCGCCGACACCAGGATTTTCAATCCCATGCTCTACCGACTGAGCTATCTGGCCGTTTTGATACACGCTTTCAAACTATCGTGCCCCGGTGAACGTAAATTCGCTCCGTAGCGGGCTGGCTATGTACTCCACCAAGCCCACAGTGTCAAAGGTATGTTGAGACAGTTTCATCCAATGGCATGGGCCTAAATTTTCCGATATCTTAACCTTTGCACCCCATGATGAGGTCTGTGTGATTTCAACCTTGATTATCGCGATGTCCTTCGCCCTCAACGCCGCTGTTTATTCCGGCGAGGACACAATCGAAGGCGCCATACACGTTGACATCACACCGTCTGGATTTGAGGTGTTGGGGGTGCTTGTGCCCGAAATGCCAGCCACGACGTTGCCCGTTGACGCCATCTCTGACGGGTACAGATCGGAAG
>OBJC01000027.1_pt1 | contig 30038 bp, 32 predicted proteins | sample 1481521 | NCBI WGS metagenome assembly OBJC01 (sample SAMEA2341961, study PRJEB22496) | metagenome | biome: marine; feature: hydrothermal vent; material: water | place: Pacific Ocean | collected 2011/2012 | reverse complement strand
TTTTTGGGCGGGGAATGTAAAAAAAAACCCTCAACGGCGCCCGCCAAAAGACCCGATGGCTAAAGTCCTAGCTTACTTGGCTGGCTCATTCTCGGCATCCATCGGTCGGGTGTACACACCATCGACTGGAAACAATAAGGCTGACAGTTCGCCTGGCCGAATAAGCCCGATGGCTCCACCCTCGGCACTCTCCTCATCAAAACGTTCTGGTTCTCCCTCTTCTGACCAGTTGGCCACCAACAAAGGAACCGGGTCCGCGGTGTGGTTTCCTGTGAGGCAGCTGGTGCCATGATCGGCGCTCACAACCACCCTCAATCCTTCTGTTACCGTCGGATTTTTCCACAAAAACCGCCCCAAAGCATGGTCGATCGCTGAGATGAAGTCCCGCTTTTCCAGGGGCCGCTTGTCATGGGCAGCGATATCGGTCCCTTTGAAATGTATGGCCACGAAGTTCCGGTTCTCAAACAGCGAGGCCGCAGCACCAAATTTAGCGGCCAGGTTGGTGTCGAGGTTTCCGGTCATCTCGGCGCTGGTGGCCGCCTCCATACCCACGGTTCGGGCCACACCCAGAGCGGTTGGACAGGCCGAAATTAAGGCCGCGTGCTTTGGGCTGTGTCGCGGTGATGGCATGTCGCCCACCCGAGAGGTGCCCCGGGTGATGATGCAGTTCGCTGGATACAAGCCACGACCGATTCGTTCTTGATTGAGCGGATGCCCCTCCAAAACATCGCGGGCTTTGGCCAGCAAAGCCTTGAGCGCATCGACCGTGCGCGCCGCTTCGGGGGTGTCATCCAATGCTACAGGCTCTAAAACCCGCTGAATAAAAGCCTCTCCGCCCGGATCGGTATTGCCCACCGCAGCCGAGAGTTTCGCACCCTGCAACATGACCGTCAGCCGATGCTCATGGCCAGCATATACCCAGCCGCGAATCCCACCAGGGAGGTTCACATTGGTCAGGGTAGACACCAAGTCCTCAACCCCTGCGCGAATCCGTCCCGCTCGCCGATCCACGAGACTTCCGTCGCTGGCTACAGTCGCCATATTTCCCCGAAACAGCACCGCACCCGGGGCAAGCGGCACCCCATTACCGAGGGCCTCCAGCAAACCGCGACCGACTTGCTTGCTCGACTCGGGGTGTCCGAGCAAAGCCAACAGCCCCTCATTGGTCGAGGCCGCTTTTCCGGGCGTGTGGGTGGTCAGGACCTGCCCCTGGCCTCCCCGTCCGGCCAGTGCTTCGAGGGTGGGCGTGTCCGCTGCAGCCAAAGGGGTCAGACCCCCAAGCGCAGGATTGGGCTCATCAGCCATGCCGTCCAGAATCAAAAACAAAGTCCGTGGCCCAGTCTCTTTGTCCTCGGGTTTCGTTGGCATTCGGATTTGGAGGACATCGTCATCCATCTCTTCAAAGGGTATGGCCCGGCTCAAATAGTCCACCACCCCGCGCACGGTCACCTCGAGGTCTTCACTCGCCACCACCACCGCATTGGCGTCCTCTGCGGCACTCAACAGATCGTCATGAATCCACCGGACCGACTGAAAGGCCTCCAAATAGGTGTTGGGGTTGCGGGTGGTCTGGGTTTTTGCCCGGCGAGGAAAACGGGATTTGTGCTTGTCTTCATCAAGGACCGCCAAAACGAGCCCCGCACCGATCGCATCAGAACCTGGGGGTAAATACCGATGAAAAGGTGGCACGATATGGGTGCCCTCCAAGATCATATGAGAACGCTCCCGAGTGGCCCGCCGAATCACAGCGCGCACCCCCACAGCCACCTGGTCACACTGTTGCCGATAGCCGGCCAACACCCGCTCCCGAGGCTTTGAGAGCACCTTTCCCCCTTGAAGCATTCCCCGAAAAGAGTGGTCGTGGAGCCCGGGCACCACCTCCGCACTTAAGACCGTTCGCATGGTCTCTCGAATCATATCGGTGGATGTGACCGTCCGAATGCCCAAACGCACAGCAAGCTCTGTGGCCAACGTCGATTTTCCCGTACCCGTGGCCCCTCCCAAAAGCAAAAACAAGGGCCGCTCAGTGCGCCGAACCCAGCTGACGAAACGAAACCGCCTCAAGGCATGAGGGTCGCCCAAAGCCTCCAAACGCCCACACACCTCAAGCTCGAGGGCAGCCTCTTCGATCTCGATCCCTCCCCGTGAGATCAACCATAAATAAATCTCCTGGGCCAAGCGCATCGCCGCTTCATATTCGAGTCCAGCGGTTGTTAATTGCTGAAAAACGATGCCCCGAGAATAGGGATAAACCCGGTCCCCTGCCCGCACCATTGTGCTGCCTGCCTCGGCCAAGGTGAACTGCCGCTGGGGGAATTGATCGGCGGGGATACCCAGGGTCTTTTCCACCAAAGCCCGGGTGCGCAGCTCTAGCTCCTCGGCGGTGATTTCATCGAGGGAACGAATCTCATCCCGCAACTGGTTCGAGATCGCGAAGGCATCCGCCATCTCGATACCCCGCGCGAGTAGACTCGCGGTGACCATGCCGGTCTGAAATCGGTACCGCCCATGACGGCTCACGACTGTAGGACGGTGCTTCTTCTGATTGTCTGCCTTGCTCATGACAACACCGTAGCACCGCTCAACAAATCGTGATCCAATCCCCGAATCAGAATATACACCTGCTAGTCCTGCTTTGGAGACACCATGCGACAAGCCCATCTACTCACCCTCATCATCACGCTCATCGGCTGCGGACGTCCGCAAAAGCAGGATGGGTCGAATGGTTCGCGATCTTCGAGCGGCCGAGTCGTCATCCAAAACAAGGGCTCTGACACCTTGGTCAACGTCGCCCAAGCGTGGGCTGAAGCTTATAAAGTCGTGGACTCCAGTGTGGCCATCGCCGTCACCGGCGGGGGATCTGGCACCGGAATCTCATCGATGATCAATGGTACGGTCGACATCGCGAATGCATCCCGGGCCATGAAAAGCAGAGAACTGGACAGCGCAAAGAACAACGGCGTCGACCCTAAAAAGTATGTGGTCGGTCACGATGCCATCGCAGTCTATTTACACAAATCCAATCCCATCTCCGAATTCACCCTCAGCCAACTCAAAAGTATTTACGGCGAGCATGGCCCTGCTGAAAAATGGTCCGATTTGGGCATCACCATCCCTGGGTGCCCATCCGATGAAATTGTCCGGGTCAGCCGCCAAAACAACTCTGGAACCTATGCATACTTCAAAAAGTCGGTCATAAAAAAAGGTGAGTACAAGCTTGGTTCTCGCGACATGCATGGCTCAAAAGATGTGGTCGACTTGGTCGAAAATACACCTTGCGCAATCGGCTACTCCGGGCTGGCATACGCCAATGACCACATCAAGATGCCCTGCATCAAGACCACCGACGATGCCCCTTGCGTGACACCGACAGTGCCCAGCGCAGCCGACGGCAGCTACCCCATCGCGCGCCCTCTGCTGATGTACACAGCAGGTGTTCCCAAGGGTGCGGTTAAAGAATATATGGACTGGATCTTGAGCGATGCGGGACAATGCATCATCCTCGACAAAGGCTACGCTGCTGTCCGGGAGGTCAACTGCGAATAGCCCCCATACGGAGCCAATATGAAGCGCTACGAAGCACGACTCGCGCACGACATCAACGCCATCCAAAAGCGGGTGGCAAGCATCGCAGACGCTGTACGCGCCGCAGTGAACGAGGCGGTGACCGGGCTTGAGACCTTCGATAAGCAGCGATTGTACGATGTGATCTTGGACGATCACCCCATCAATCGCGAGAGCCGAAAAATCGACTCAATGTGCCATGCTTTCGTCGCACGCCACCTGCCGGCAGCCGGGCACCTGCGTTTTGTATCTTCGGTCCTGCGACTCAATATTGGCCTGGAGCGCATCGGCGACTACGCGGTGACCATCGGTCGGGTCGGTGCACAGCTCACGCAACCCATCCCCCCGCCCTTGATGGCCGACATCCGAGAGTTGGCCGACCAAACCATCTCCATGCTGCGCACCGCAATTCGCGCCTTTTTGGAAGAAAATGCTGAGTTGGCGCGCCAAACCAAACCCATCGCCAAAGAGATCGACGCGGTCTATGACCGCATGTTCCACAATATCGTGGCCACTGATGATGGCAGGCCTCGGGCCGAGTTCGTTCGGGTCCTCACCATTCTCGACCAAATCGAGCGGGTGAGCGACCAAGCCAAAAACATCTGCGAAGAAGCCGTCTTTGTCGCCACCGGGGAGACTAAACAACCCAAGGTCTACAAAATTCTTTTTGTGGACCGCACCAACGGCCTGGTGAGTCAACTCGCCAAGGCCTTGGCCATCAAAGCTTTCCCGGAATCCGGTGTTTTTCATGCCGCAGGTTGGGACATTGGCCCATCCATCAACCCGGCCTTAGCGCGGATCGCCGACAAACTTGGCCTCGATGTTGAAGATGCCGCGGTGCGCAGCTTTTCTGAGCTCACCCAAAGCCCTGCCAAATACCATGTCATCGTCACGCTCGTGTCCACCGAAGATACCAAGCTCCCTCAAATCCCATTTCACTCCATCCTCCAAAACTGGAACCTGGGCCCACGGCCAGAGGGCGATCAAGCAGAGATCGATGCCAGGGTCGATGAACTCTCCCAAAACCTGCGCGCCCATATCCGAGACTTGATGGTCACCCTTCGCGGAGAAGACGCCAGCTGATGCAAAGTCCTCCCCCCACATCATCAGGCGCCCAAGATGGGCTCACGCGCGATTGGTGGATCGACCGGGTGATGGGTGGATTGATGTGGCTTGCCGGTATCTCGGCCATCTTGGCCATCATCGCAATTTTTGTGTTCATCACCAAAGAAGGTGCAGGATTTTTTGGCGGTGCCACCGGTATCAAAGAATTCTTAGGGTCACCGTTGTGGCGGCCAACCTCTGATGAAAACCCGACCTATGGCACTTTGGCCTTGATCGCCGGCACCGCGAGCGTCACTGGCTTTGCGGTCCTCACCGCCGTACCTTTCTCACTCGGAGCCGCCATCTACATCGCGGAGTTCGCCCCGCCCAAGGCCAGAGAGTCCCTCAAAGTCTTGGTCGAGCTTTTGGCCGCTATCCCCAGCGTGGTCTGGGGCTTTATCGGTCTCAGCATCATGAATCCGCTCATTATCGCCATCTTTGATGTGCCTATCGGCCTCAATGTGCTCAACGCAGGGTTGATTTTAGGGCTCATGAGCGCACCGATCATGTGCACCATCGCAGAGGACGCGCTCAAAGCCGTGCCCGACAAATACCGAGAAGGTGCTGAGGCCTTGGGGGCCACCCGCGCCCAGGTCATCTTTCGCGTGGTGTTGCCCGCCGGAAAGACCGGACTGATGGCCGCCGCACTGTTGGGCGTCGGACGGGGCTTCGGCGAAACCATGGCGGTCCTGATGGCCTCTGGGCACTCCATCAACATGCCGGACAGCCCCTTTGACTCGGTGCGCGCACTCACCGCAACCATCGCCGCGGAGCTCGGCGAGACGGCCAATGGCTCTGAGCATTACCAAGCCTTGTTCACCTTGGGCATCTTGCTCTTTGTCGTCACCTTTTGTATCAACCTGACCGCAGACATCGTCGTTCGGGGAATCCGCAAAAAATGAGTATGTTCGCAGCCACCGCCTTAAACCGAAAAAATGCCACCAAGCAGGCGTGGATCAGTCGGGCATTCGGTGCGATGACCATCTCCTTGGTGATCCCGGTTGTCTTGGTCATGGGCACCTTGATTCACCGTGGCGCACCCTCGCTATCGTGGGCCTTTTTGACCGAAGACCCAACCGGTGGCATGACCGCGGGCGGGATCTTTCCTGCGCTGTTTGGAACAGTCTGCATTGTCATCGTCGCCTTGCTCGCCTCGGTCCCAGTGGGTGTGGCCGCAGCGATTTATCTGAGCGAGTACGCACCAGACAATGTGTTCACCCGAATCATCAACTTGGCCATCATCAACCTGGCGGGCGTTCCATCCATCGTCCACGCCCTCTTTGGTGTGGGCGCCTTCGTGTTGTTCATGGATTTTGGCACATCCATCCTGGCCGCAAGCCTGACCCTCGCGGTGATGACTTTGCCCGTGGTCATCGTCTCCACCCGAGAGTCCTTGGTCGCAGTCCCCCAAGCTTACAGAGACGCGTGCTTGTCCATGGGGGCCACCAAGTGGCAGACCATCTGGCGGGTCGTGCTGCCAAACGCCATCTCCGGCATCCTCACCGGCATCATTCTTGAAGTCTCCCGCACCGCCGGGGAGACAGCCCCGATCATGTTTACAGGCGCCGCCTTCTTTCTGCCCTTTTTACCTCAATCGGTGTACGACCAAACCATGGCCATGTCACTGCACCTCTTTGTGGTGGCCACCCAAGTGCCGAACGTGCCCGAATCACTGCCTTATGGGGTCGCTTTGATCCTCGTGGGCATGGTCTTGGTGATGAACTCGGTGTCCATCGGCTTTCGGGTCTATTTACGAGGCAAACGCAAATGGTAAGCCATGCCCCAGTGCACCTGAGCGTCGAAGACCTCACGATCGCTTATGACGGCAAAACCGCCATCAGCGGGATCAACCTCGAGATCCGGAAAAATGAAATTTTTGGCATCATCGGTCCGGCTGGAAGCGGGAAAACAAGCTTTCTACGGATTTTAAACCGGATGGACGCCAACGTGAACAATATGTCATGGACGGGGTCAGTCTCCTATAATGGCACCGATTTACGCACTTGGCGCAACCTGTACGCCTTGCGCAGAAAGGTGGGCGTGGTCTTCCCTTTACCGGTCGGCCTTCCCATGAGCATCTATGAAAACGTTGCTTTTTCTCCCCGAATTCGTGGCATCAAAAACAAGGCCGAAATCGATGACATCGTTGAACGTTGCCTCACTCGCGCAGCCTTATGGGACGAAGTCAAAGACCGGCTCGACGCGCTTGGGAGTCTGCTGAGCGGCGGGCAACAACAGCGGCTCACCATCGCCCGGGCCCTGTCCCAAGAGCCAGACCTCTTGCTTCTCGATGAGTTTTCCATCGCAGTCGACCCGGTGACCACCATGCGCATCGAAGATGTGCTCAAAGAACTCAAAAGCGAGCTCACCATCGTGTTGGTCACAAACCTGGTCCAGCAATGTCGGCGCTTGGCCGACCGTACAGCCTTCTTTTTATCTGGGGAATGTGTCGAGGTGGGTGACACCGAGGACTTCTTCACCGGCACCGTCAAAGATCAACGCACACGAGACTATGTGGAGGGTCGTTTTGGCTGATCAACCTGCCATTCTCACCCAAGATTTAAGCCTTTGGTATGGCGATTTTCAGGCACTTTTCGATGTCAACCTATCGATCAAAGCCGGCCAAATCACCTCGCTTATCGGCCCATCGGGTTGCGGAAAGTCCACATTTTTAAGGTGCATCAACCGGATCAACGAGCGGCTCGGCTACGTCAAAACGACAGGAAAAGTGTCGGTGATGGGCCACGATGTCTACGCGCCCGAGGCCGAACTTATCCAGGTCCGGCGCCATATCGGGATGGTCTTTCAGCGACCAAACCCACTGCCCCTGTCCATTCGTGACAACATCCTATTTGGTCATCGCTTGCATCATCCAGACGACCGCTCCAAAAGCGTTGAAGATGGGCTTGTCGAAAAATCCTTACAAACTGTGCTGCTGTGGGACGAACTCAAGGATCGCCTCAACGCACCCGCGATTGGCCTGAGCCTCGAAGCCCAGCAAAAGCTCTGCATTGCCAGACTGTTACCCGTCAAACCCACTGTGTTGCTGATGGACGAACCCTGCTCTGCCTTAGATCCCAAAGGCACCGAGGCGGTCGAAGAGCTCATCTGGACCTTAAGGGGCGAGTACACCATCTTGATCGTGACGCACAATATGGCCCAAGCCCGCCGCGCCACCGAAGAGTGCATTTTCATGCTCATGGGCAAAGTGATCGAGCACACCGCCACCGACAAGATGTTCGTCAGCCCAGTCCATCAAGAAACCGCTGACTATATCGAAGGCCGGTACGGTTAAAAACCGGCTTTCATCCTAAAGAAAATACCTTTCTCTGGCTGATCAGGATCGGCCTCGGACTCGGTCACCTCATAGAGAAAACCCGCCGATACCAAAGAATTAAAGTCTTTGGTGACCCCCCCACGCATGGTGGTCAAGCCATCGACCTCCATCTCTGTATTCGGGTCCCACTTATCGTATCGCACCACAATATTGAGCAACTCTGGCACTTTGCCCACCAAGTTTCCAGACACCCCTCGACCCTTGAGTTCGCCAGCTGTTTCTGAGAGATACTCTCCCCACGCCCCGAAATTCTTGTGTTTCATGCCTATGGCTGCCACAAGCACTGTGGTGCTGTCGATGTCTTCGTGAGTATAAAAGTCATCGCTGATAAACAGGCTGATAGGAAGCTTGATGTCCCCATGAATCGGGTCGACGGTCAGCCGGGCCTGAAAGGATTTTGCGTGGTCGACATCGGGCATTCCAGCACCTTCACCGTTGACCATAGAGGCGGCCCAGCTCACCACGCCATCGGCATGCTTTCCGAGCGCGTGGACACCCATATCTGCAGAGTTCAACACACCCTCTTGATCGGCAAAAGATTTCGCGACCCACCGGTGACCCCAAAACTGCTCAGAAAAGCCAATCATGGGGGTGGAGGCTGAGCCGAAACGAAGCTTGACGCCCTCTGCGAGTGCGACCTGCAAATATGCGTATTTCAGCACCGCTTGGAGCTGCTCATCTTCGGTACGAGCGACATCGGTGGTGAGCCGAACTGAAAAGGTATTGTCGATACGCGCCTTGAGGTTGAAATAAGCGCGGTCCACATCGAAGCCATTGGGCCGTGGGTCGCCATCGACGTACCCGGCATAGGGCGTGGGTTTGAGATCATAGCCATAGTGCGCGTACACCTTGGCACCCACAGCCACTTTTTCACTCGAGCCGCCGCCGGCAAAGGCCACAGAGGAAAAGCTGCTGGCAAGAAAAAGAGCCATTGAGCGATAAAGTGGACGCATGAGGAGTCTCCGAAGTCTTGGTGGTTAAGCATGAGTCATCTAACAGATAGAGCAGCCGAGGTGGCCTGAAAATGATCGATGATAATCTCTTGGCCGACACCCTCAGTGATGAACACCGCTCAACGCTCGAGGCTGCATTGCGCGCGCTCAAGACGGATCTGGTCCAATTCATCGCCTCTATCACCGAGGCCACAGCCACCGTGGTACTCGACCAAGGTCAGCAAGGTCGACTCAGCCGCATCGACGCCATGGCAGCCCAAAAGATGGCTCAGGCTCACAAACGGCGAGCAGGGGTCCGCTTGGAGCGGGTGGTCCACATCTTGAGCCAATCTAAAAACGAGGACTTCGGCTGCTGTGGTGACTGCGTTGAGCCCATCCCCATGGCCCGGTTGATGGCCCGGCCTGACGCCGTGCTCTGTGTGGATTGTGCGAGCGCCCGCGAGGGGTGACAAAGGTCGACCCTAGTCAATCATCGCCCGAATCTCACGGGGGTGCGCCCACTCAAAGGCCGATGAGTCACCATAATGGGCGTTGACTGTATCGATGAAATCCCGCAAAAGCGTCTCGGTCGCGATGGGCTCTTCGGGGCCATCCTCTCCGTCTGGGTCGGACATAAATGGGTCATTGTTCACATCACGTAGGTTGAGCGTACCCAGGTCGTGAATGTGGAAATACCAGGTATTGAGCGCCCCCAGACGGCGGTTGGCGATGGCGGTGCGCAAATCCTGAAAAACCGCATCATGGTCTGCAGCTTGGTAGGCAATCGGCGCGCCAGAACTGAAAAAATCGATCATATACAGGCCACTGAGCTGCTGTTCTGAGATTTTCACCGTCGACCAAGACAAACCAGGCATGTACAATAATTTGGAGCGCGGGGCGTCTTGGGTCCAGTTCTCGATATCGCCCAAATGCCATGCGGCCGTCTTGTCCTCGAGGGCCCACGGTGCCAGGTCTTTTCCCCGAACATCCCCAAATTGGACCTCGTCGTATGCCCACGCGCTGGCAAACATACTCAAATCAAAACCGGTGTTGCCCACGCTTGGACGGACCACCTCTTGGTACAAGCGAATCCAGTCATGATCCCACATCCGATGCCTGTCTGCCCCAGAGATAAATTGCCCACCACCCCTGATGTTGCGGTCGACCAAATCCACCTGGGGGGTCATGAATTCTTGGTAGCAATCCCAATCACCCAAAGCGCAGTAGTCGGGATCGTCCGGAAAACACGCGGTGGAAGACGCTGCGGCTACCCAATGGGGAGAGTCGCGGTTGCAATGGACGGGGTTTGAGTCGTGGCCACCATCTGTGCAGTGAAAACAGGGGCGATTGTGCAGTAAAACGCCCATGGTAAAGCCGTGGTCGGCCATCTCATCGAAAATCGCGGTTTCACCACACTCTTCGGCCTTTTGGGCAAAATTGTCGGTGATGCCCAGGGCCACCGGAACCCCCAAACCCGCGACGATGGCGGCGTTGTTGCGAACCAAGCGAAGTTCACGGGCAAAATCGATGTCCCCACCCACACATGGAATGTCCATATTGAAGCTAGACGGTTCCTCGATGGTGGTGAATAAAAACCCGAATAAGGGTGTGTCTGAAAGTGGGTCTGAGTTCGTCTCAGCATCGGGCAATGGGCCGAACACCCAGACATCAACCCCGCCGTCAGTGCCCAAATCTGGATTATCCAGATACACGGCCACATCTCCTCGGCCATTCGGTTCGCCCAAGGCCAATATCGGCGCTTCGATGGATTGAACATCCAAGACACCGCTACCGTTGAGCAACACTAAGGACCACACACCGTCTTGAACAACGGACACCCAAGCCAGGCCTCGGCGACCATCGGCGACCACCGCTTTCGCTGTGCCATCGAATCTAAAATCCACACGCTCGCCGTGGCCGTCAGCGCCCATTTTGAGTTGGGACACCCCACCTGATTTCATGGTGAGCCACGCCACCCGAGCGCCTGTACCCACCGCCATCGCCATCGCAGCATCGATCTCGGTTGGGCCCAAATCGACAGCATCGAGAATCTGGAGATCATGGGTGCGCAAACGAACCACACGATTGTGAGTGCCATCGAGGGCTAAAATCACATCCCCCTGGATGGCAAGACCCATCACCTCAAACTCCAGCAGCCTTTTTCGAATAAAGGTGCCATCATCTGCCGAAACGACCGCCAATGCCCGATGCTCGGCCGAGCTCAAAACCACCGCCCGCTCACTGCCAATGGCCACACAAGGTCCCGTATACGAGCCCGACGCGCTCAGTGCTGGAGGGAGGGACCGCACCCCCAACACCTGGTTGTAAGTATAGGGTTTCGGGCCGGTCTTTCCTGCGTCCACGACCTCCATTCGAGTGCCGTTTTCTTTCACCAAAATCAAGGTCTGGCTGGCCGGGTCCACACACCAGTTCACCGTGGGGTTGGGGCTAGACAATAAGCCCGATTCCCGCTCAATCCCACCCCGGCAAGCGCCAGTCTCGTCGAAGGATCCGCCCAAACAATACGTCCCATACGAATGCACCCAGGTGTGGGTGATGGTGCGAATATTTAGACCATCGTTGTCGCGAACAAAGGTCGTTCCATGACTGGGATGGGTCACAGCACCGCCCACGCCATCAAGTCCGATTATCTCAGTTTTCGCAATGCTTTCAATTACATATGAAAGTTCATCAAAAAGTCCGCTATCGCCAGCGGTGTCCTCTGAGGGTCGCAGATCGGTGCCAGAATCAACACCGTTGGTCCCATCAAGCACCGTTTGAGATTTATCACCACCACAGGCAACGGCGGCACATAAAAATATTGGCGACCACCTCATGGCGCGGGTTCCAGTTCACCCAAAGATGCCGTCGCCAAGCCGATGGCTGAGCCGGTCACCCCGGTCCCCGAGTAGTACATTTTCAAGGTGTCTCCATCCACAACCAAGGCAGAGCCCAAAACTGAGTTGCTCTCCCAAGTACCTGGTGTGGTGGGTGTGGCGAGAACAGGCAGGGCCGAGCGGGTCCAATGAATGCCATCACGGCTCATCGCCCAGCCCAACATAAAGTCTCCTCGGGGGCCACCGGTGTAGCTCATCATGTAGTAGCCCTGAGCGTAGACCACCTCAGCACTCTTGACACTCGCGGCCTCCCAGCCAGCACCCTCTCCCTCAAAAACCGGGTTTTTACAGTGGCGATTCCAGCCAATACCGTCCAAGGAGTACGCATAGCCAATGCGATGGTAGCCCGTGGAGTACCACATCTCGAGTTGGCCGTCGGGATGATGAATAATGCTCGGATGTGCGACTGCTGTGCCTGCCCAATCCAGCTCTGAATCGCTCCAGCCAAACACCGGATTCTCTGGGTAAAGAGCAGAGAGGGCCGCACCGTCCACAGCAGCCATGCCGATGGTCAAGTCGCCCGTCTCACCGCCTCTTCCTGTAAAATAAACCCGCCAATCGATACCCACTTGAAGAAACATGGGGCTGTTGGTCGCGTACCGACGCCAGCTTCCGTCCAAGCCCGTGGGCAAGATGGATTCGCCAGCCACCTTGGTCCAAGCCACGCCGTCATTCGATGTCGCGACCCCGATTGAGTAGTCCAGGTCCGGGGTGCGGGCGTGCCACATCACCCAGGTGTCATCGACCTTGGCGACCGATGGAAACATCAACCCAGCGGCATCTGGGCTTGGTGAGGGGCCCGGCGACAAGACGGGGTTGGCGGAGTGACGGCTGAAGTTCGGTACAAAGGGCAGCCCTTCGAGTGGGGTGGTGTCGCGCTCAATTCCGTCGACAAAACCAAAGGGCCGCCCGGTGAGCATGGCTGAAGCCTCGGTATGATCATCTTCGTGGGAAACAACCGCCACAACTTCGGTGTCGCCCAATGGGACGCCCCACACACAGGCCTGGGCCAGACCGGTGCCGTCGGTCTGTAAATCCGGGCCGATGCAATCGTTGCCGAGCCAGATGTCGACATTGGCACCTTCGGCGGGCTCATGTTCATCGCTGACAATCACCGAAACACAAACGGTCGCGCACTCATCGACGATGTCGAGATCGTCGGTGAAGGCGAGGGTGGCCTTTAAACTTTGGGGCGACGCAGGGGTGAGGCCGGCTGCGGTATCGACATCCTCTGGCCCTGACTCATCACCGGCGGGTTTGTCGTGGCTACACGAAACAAGACCCACCATCATCATCATCATCATCATCATCGTGTTCATTGCCTGTCCCTTCGCCGGTAGCCGAGGCCCACAAGCCCTGCAATGCCCCAGGACAACATCGCCCAGGGTGCCGGCTCGGGGGTGAGATCGCCGATGGTCGCACAGCCAGATTTTGGCGGCGCCGTTGTGGGCCCAACAGCGGCGGTGGGGGTGCCATGAGCGCGCCCCGTGTCTTTCATCGCAGCCGTGTCATCGATACAGTCGGGGTCTTCATCAGACTGCCATCCATCGCAATCATAATCGGCGTTGGGGGTCGCACAGGCCTCTGGTGCACCTGGGTAGATAAAAGGGTTGCTGTCGTCGCAGTCACCGTCGGAAACCGAAAACCCATCAGCGTCGTCATCGGGACTGGTGGCAACTTCAAACCAGATGGGCGAGCTCCATAAATGTTCTGTAGCGCTGGTACCGCCATCGTCGCAGCCTTCGGTGAACCAGCCATCCCCGTCCACCCTCACATCGGCCAAAACATAGTCAGGGCGTGAGTCGCTGGGGATGCGAATACGCCAACGCCCTGGACCGGATGGATCCATGACAAACTCGGTGGTGTCAGAAATCAGGATGACCGAATCCACCACCGGAGCATGCTCGACGGGCACTGCCACCTCTACGGTGAGATCGGCGCCAGGGCCAACTGTGAGCACCTGGCCCATGGTGGCCAAAGTCGCCCCATCGCTCCCCACAATGCTCATGCGCATGGGTAACTTCGGCCCTGTCGTGGTGTAGGTACTCCGGGCAGAGATGGCACCGTACAGGCTTAGCCGTCCAAAGGGGACCGACGCATCCAAGACCACCGCAGTCAGGCCCCCGCTGTAGGGGTGCTCGTCCAAAACGGTGTCTTTTCTGCAGACATCACCGGGGTGGGTGTCGTGATTATCCGTACCGCCAACCAGGCCCAACCGATGACCATAAACCGCTGGGTCGAGGGCCGTCAGCACCGTACCAGAAGGCTCAAACCCACCCCATGGCGGGTCAAAATCTGAGCTGGCGTCCAGGGAGCTTCCGTGCTCGGAATAGGCCTCAACCACAGGCGCCCAGCGGGGGTCGTGGCAGTTCCAATCGGTGGCCATGGGCTTGTCTACACCTGGGTGATGGGGGATCAACAATACTGGCCCGAATCGTTCTTCGAGACGCTGCATAAAGGTTGACAGCGCGCCACAGTTGGGGACCTGGTTCGATGTGCTGCCGCTCGGTTGAAGGTCACTCATGGCGATACCGTCTAGGGAGTCTGGGCGACCAAACATCAACAAAGACCGATGCCCCAACTCGATACCACCGGGCAACTCCACGAAAATCTCTGCCCCTGGGATGGTGATAAAGCCAGTCTCCGGCGAGTTTAGGTCATTAACGAGGGAGTAAACCTGCTCGAAGGCCGCTTGTGTGGTGGTTCCAGCCTCGGAGGTGACATGGTCCACTGTGGCCAAAAAGTCCAGCCTCACCTTGAAGGCCAAAGCACCTAAATCTGCAACCGCCCCACAAGTTGCAGGGCTGCCATCCAATAAGCGCTCGCAGGTGCCCAAATCAGCGCTGCCGCCATCCCCAGACGCACCGGTGTGGGCGTGGATGTCTCCAAAATAGTATCGGCGACCCTCAAAGTCTTCGGCAGCCAAGACGGCCAGTATCATCCACCACCACACATCGTCTCCGTGCGCTCGTCTTGGTGTTTGCGCGCTGGGCTATTGTACAGTGGGATGAGGAGATGTGTATGACCATGATTGCGGTAATGCTTGGCGGCGCTCTCGGATGTGGGGGGCGATATGTCCTGAGCGTCTGGCTCAACCCCCAAGCGGCCACCACGATGCCCTGGGGCACGCTGTTGGTCAATGTGGCCGGTTGCCTGATGATCGGGTGGCTCTCCTCGTTTCTTTCTGATGCGTCAGAGGCCGTGCGCATGGGGGTCTTGGTGGGCTTGCTCGGCGGGTTCACCACCTTTTCGAGTTTTGGTCTAGAGGCGATGCGCATGCTTCAGGCCGGCCAAGTCAGCACCGCCGTGTTGTATATGATGCTGAGCAACCTTGGAGGGCTCGCAGGTGTTTGGTTAGGGCTCAGAATATCCAGCTAAAAAGAGAAGGGTGTTCCGGGTTAACCACCGGTCAATGCGCCCTGAAATCGACACGACCGGCCTTCTCTTTCATCCAGTGATTCACCTGCCCTCAGCCTATGAGGTCTACGATTTCAGCCAAGGCTACGACCCCGACCGAACGCTTAGTCACGCCTACGGTATCGGTCGGTACGATGAACATCGCCCAGGTATGTACGCCGGAGAACAGTTTCAAGGGGTGCGTAATATTCATATGGGCATCGACATTGGTTGCCCCGCTGGAGAGCCTGTTCACGCTTTCTTTGAGGGTACAATCTATAAGCTCGGCGATAATGCCCTCGCTTACGACTACGGCCCAACCTTGATCACCCGTCATGAGTTGAACCACGAAACGGTCTTTGCGCTGCACGGTCACCTTGGGCGAGCGGTGTTGAAGCGGTGGTCTGTGGGCGACAGCTTTGGCAGCGGTGACATCTTGGCCACCGTGGGCCAGAAGCATGAAAATGGCGGATGGAACCCTCATCTTCATTTTCAGTTGTCCCGGGTTGCACCCAAAACACACGATATGCCCGGCGCGGTGAGCAAAGCATGTCGCACACAGGCGTTGCTGGACTACCCAGACCCTCGGCTGGTGTTGGGTGCGCTGTATTAAGGCAGATAGGGGGGGCATGTCTTCAGCGTTGAGGCAGCGAAATGCCATACGTTGCGCGATCTACCGAAGCCCAACCCGCCAAGCCGAGACATTGCACGACACCGCCAAACGCCCAGGCTGGTGCCCTTTTCTGAGCGTCCAAAAACCAATATTTTATTGGCTAAAGGCTTAAGACCTGACCCCAGAAATTGTCTTGGCAGCGAGCAGTACAAAGATCACCCACACCGCGTCTGCGAGAAACAGATGTATCAACTGTAAATACACCGGCGCCAACAAGCCTAGGTTGATGAAGCCCACAGCGATTTGGCTGCACACGAGCACCATTAAAGCCGTGGCGAGCCACCGGGTGTCTGCGACCGCCCTTAAGCGCTGCGCGATGTACAACAGCCCCGCACCGACCACGATCGCAAAGACGGGATGCAAACCGCGAAGACGCAATAAAAAATGAGCGCCGGGCGCCATATCGGCAGCAAAGCCATCGACGAGGGACGATACCGGAAACAAGGTGTCACCCAAGGCCGCAATTGACCCCGACACCCCAACCACGAACAAGCCCGCAAAGCCCACGCTCAATGGGCGCACCATCGCATGGGAGAGGTCTAGCCGACACGACCGTTCGGACCACCAGGCGGTCAAGGCCATAAAACCCAATAGCGCCAAGGTGTTTAGCAAATGCAAAGCCATCACCACAGCACGGGCCACAGTGTCGTTGTCCTCGACAAGACCGAACAAAACCAACCCGGCCCCAAGGAGCGCCTCTGCAATCATAAAGCCCAAGGTGGTCCAAGCCGCCCGGCGTACCCGGTGGCCCTTGGAAAAGCGACGCACTGCAAAAATCACGAGGCCAATGGTCAACAATAAAGCCACACCAGAGGTGAGCCGATGGGTGAGCTCAATCATCGTCTCGATGGACTCTGGCCGGGGCAAAATCTCACCTTGGCAGGTGGGCCAATGGGCACCACAGCCTGCACCTGAACCAGTGGCCCGAACAAATGCACCCCACAGCACCACCAAAAAATTATACCCAAGGGTGGTCCAAGCAAAAATGGTGAACCGGCTCACGTCGAATCCGCATCCAAACGCTCGGCAAGCACACACACCAAAACCGCCCGCACAGCCACCTCATCGAGGCCACGCAGTGCAGCCATCAACTCTTGATGCCGAAACTGAAAGCCCGCTGCTGCGATACCGTGAGCGTCCAGAGGCAGGGTCAGTTCACCCCGATGAAGATACTTCAACAACCGCTTGAGATGCTCCGTGCTGAGCGAGGTCAATCCTTCTGCTTTCATGTCTGTTCTCCAGCCACGGGCTGAAACCCGTCTTGTTATGGGCGTGTATGCCGGACCCAGCAATGATCAAGCTCCCTCCCTGTTGGGCCACCATCCTCGGTGATGAGTTTAGCCAAACTTATTGGGCTGATTTGCAGCGCTTTGTGGCCGAAGAACGGGCAGCGCATTTGGTATTTCCCCCACCTCAAGATGTCTTCGCGGCCTTGGCCTATCCGGTGCAGCAGACCAAAGTCATCATCTTGGGCCAAGATCCTTATCATGATGTAGATCAGGCCCATGGGCTGGCCTTTTCGGTACCCAGCACCGTCGCTATACCCCCATCGCTTAGAAATATATTCCGGGCACTCAAGCTGGAGTTTGGCTTTGAGCCACCCACTTCCGGCGACTTGTCTCCATGGTCGAAACAGGGGGTGATGCTGCTCAACACGGTGTTGACTGTCCGTGCCCATTCGGCCCACAGCCATCGTGGTCAAGGGTGGGAACGATTTACCGACGCCATCATCTCGGCCTTAAGCAAACACCGCGAAAACCTGGTTTTTGTGTTTTGGGGCGCCGCTGCTGCAAAAAAACAAACCCTGGTCGACCCTGCCAAACACCTCGTGCTCAAAGCACCACACCCTTCACCCCTATCCGCCTACCGTGGCTTTTATGATTGCGGCCACTTCTCGGCGATCAACGCCCATCTTGAGCTAAAGGGTTCAAAGCCCATCGACTGGTGCCTGACCGGCTAGCCTGCCCAGTTCCAGACCTTTTTGAAGGCCGCCTTGGGGCTCAAATAGTCATTCAAAAAAGCCAAATGAGCCGGGTGAACCCGGTAGCGCTCAACATCCTCAAGTCTCGAAAAGCGCACTTGAAACATGATGTCCCAACTGTTTAACGAAGCCTCATCAGCGGCGACGACACCATCCACAGAGACGACCCCTGGAATTGCCGCGAGCGCCACTTTACCGTGTGAGACAATCGCAGCCCGCCCTTTGAGGCTAGAAAATTCATCAATAAGCTTTACGAGTACGGTTCGAGTGATCATAAAAAGGTGGTAACGTCGCCCAATGAGCATCGTTAAAAAATCCTTTGCCGGGATCATATTGTGGGTCTTGGGTTGGCGAGCAGGTTTGGCCACTCCGCCCGTTCCCAAATGTATCGTCGTGGGCCATCCTCACACCAGCACTTGGGATTTCCCCCTCTTTATTCTCACGATCTGGTATCTGAACGTTCCAATGAAATGGCTGGGCAAAGCCAGTTTATTCAAAGGGCCAATGGGCGTGATTTACCGGGCCTTGGGTGGCATCCCCGTCGACCGAAGCGGCGGGAAGGACATGGTGGCCGCAGTCGCTGAGGTTTTTGCCCAACACGACGAGCTGATCATCGGTATCGCACCATCAGGAACCCGTTCGTACTCACCGCATTGGCGCAGCGGTTTTTACCATATGGCCATCGCCGCCAAAGTGCCCGTCGTCCTCGGCACCATCGACTACCGCCGCCGGGTAGCCACATTTATCGCCACCACCCATATCAGCGGTGACATTCACGCTGATATGGATAAAATTCGGGCCGCCTTTTTGGGTATCGAAGGCCGAAACACCGCACAACAAACCCCCATCAGGTTGCGCAGTGAGCTTGTAGAAGAATGAGGAAAACCCCAAAGACTTGACGCGTCACGATAATGTTGCTTGGGTGAGGCCGCCGGGGGGTGTACAAATGGGTTCTAGGAGCGCCCAGTCCATGATTTTTGCGTCCTCACTGCTGTTGGTCATGGCCTGTTCCGAAACAGGTATGACCACCTTTGAACAGCAGGAAGATCTCAGTTGGTTTGAGAAAACCAGCCGCGAGTATCAAGAGGGCTTCACACCCGCCGCAAGCAGCGCAGACACCGGGCTAGCCGATAGCGAAAATGACCCAGGTTCAGACTGGCCCGAGGCGGGCGACCCAAACGGCTGCGGTGACGAAATAGATGACGATAACCGCGACGACCGACCTGAAGAAGAGCCAGAGGACCCAGACGACGGGACCTCCAGCGATGACGCCGACTGTGGCTACCCACCCGATGAACCCGGCGCTCCATCCACCCCAGCGACTGCAGCCAGCCCGGCCATCGGTCAGGCGGTCATCACCGAGTTGATGATTCATCCGCAAAACACCGATGACGCCCTCGGAGAATGGATCGAAATATTCAACGCCTCCAGCGCGTGGCTCAACTTTGAGGGTGTGATGCTCGCCGACAGTGGCGTGGACGGGGTTGAAATTGAGGCCTCGGGCTACGACACCCTCATCGTCGCCCCAGGTGAATATTTAGTTCTGTGTGCCACAGACGACTACTGGGACAACGGTGGCGTCGACTGCGATGGCACCTTTTATTACTGGACCATGGGTGGTGGTTTTGCCCTCGCCAACCTCGAAGACGAGGTCAAAATTATCAGCGCCACCGGTTGGCTGATCGACGAAGTTCGCTACACCGATGGCTTTTCGGTCGAGGGTGCAGCCATGGGCTTACGCTCGGACTCCACCACCACCGCCGCCAACGATGTCAGGAGCAATTGGTGCGAGCAATACACCATGATGACCTTTGGTGATGCAGGCACCCCAGGCCAAGCCAACGACGGCTGCTGGTAGCCCAACCACCCCAGCCACCCCACCAGCCGATCTGGCCGGTTACACCCCGCCCATGCAGCAGTATTTGGATTTACTCAGCCACGTGCTTGAGAACGGAAAACCTCGATCAGACCGCACAGGGACGGGTACCATCGGCGTTTTTGGACACCAGATGCGTTTTGATTTGGCCGATGGGTTTCCGCTCCTCACCACCAAAAAGCTTCACCTGCGCTCCATCCTCCATGAGCTCCTTTGGTTTTTATCGGGGGACACACACGTCGCGGCCCTCCAAGAAAACAAAGTTCGTATTTGGGACGACTGGGCGACCGCTGAGCAAACCGCCAAGTTTGGCCGACCCGAGGGTGACCTGGGCCCCGTCTATGGCCATCAGTGGCGAAATTTTGGCGCGACCGTGGGCACTGATGGCCACTACAAATCCGACGGAATCGACCAAATTCAGACCATCCTCAACACCATCACCGACAACCCATTCAGCCGGCGCATCATCGTGACTGGCTGGAACCCAAAAGAGGCCAACCAGGTCGCACTTCCGCCGTGCCATACATTGTTTCAGTTTTATGTCCACGACGGGAAATTGAGCTGCCAACTGTACCAGCGCAGCGCAGACATCTTTTTGGGCGTGCCCTTCAACATCGCCAGCTACAGCCTGCTCTTGATGATGATCGCTCAGGTTTCAGGCTTAAAACCTGGTGAATTCATACACACCATGGGCGATGCTCATCTATATAAAGACCACTTGGAACAGGCACGCTTACAGCTCAGCCGCTCCCCCAAGACCAGGCCTGTGATGCGTCTCAACCCCGAGGTGACCGATTTGTTCGACTTCAAATTCGGGGACTTTAAGCTCAGCGAATACGCGCCTCACCCTCATATCAAAGCCCGGGTGAGCGTGTGATGCCGCCCCTCGCCCTTGTCGTCGCCATGACAGCCAATCGCGTGATTGGCCTTGATGGAGAGATGCCCTGGCACATCCCCGAAGACCTGCGGCATTTTCGGCGCCAAACGATGGGTCACGCCATCATCATGGGCCGAAAAACCCATGAATCGATCGGTCGCGCCCTCCCCGGACGCCAAAATATCGTCATCACACGAAAACTCGACGCCCAGTTTGAAGGCTGCGATGTGGCCAACAGCTTGGCCGAGGCCATCGCCATGGCCCGAGCCGCCGGTGACGACGAACCCAGAGTGGTCGGCGGCGGCGCGATTTATGCCTTGGCCTTACCCTTGGCCACAAAGCTCATCGTCACCGAGGTCGACCTCGATGTGAAAGGTGACACCCATTTTCCACCGTTCGATCCTGGCCATTGGCGAGTCGTCGACGAACGGGCGGGAGCGGGCGTACTGTACAAAACAATGGAGAGAACATGAGACACACCAGCATTTTGGCTTCAACCGGTATCATGATGGGCTTCCTCACCAGCATGGTGGGCCTCCCAACCCTTGTTGAGGTGCTGATTTGGGTCGGAATTTATACTTTGTGGGTCGTTTACGGACTGCGCTTTCTCAGTAAAACCCCGGTGCGCACCATGGCTGTAGCTTCCATCCTCAGTGGCATGCTCTGTGGCTCAATCCAGGTGGTCATGATGGAGGCGTACCAAGCGAATAATCCTTGGTATGCAGTCCGTTTCGACACCTCTGCTGCGACCGAACTATCGACCGCATTTCTGATTCAAGGCATAAGCTTTGGCCTTGTTTTCGGTATTATCGCAGGCTTGTTGGTCCGTTGGCGTCAAAGCACCCAGGCCTAGATTCGACCGATTAAAGAACTGCCGTGTACCCAGCAGCTTCGATCAAAGCCACGACCTCAGCTTGCTCGAGGCTGCCCTCGACGATGGCCTGACCCGGCTCCAGAGATACCGAAACCATGGTGATGCCCTCGGCAGCATTGAGCTTGCGTTCTAGCCCAGCAACACAACCACCACAGGTCATTCCGTTGACCCCGACCACCAAGCGCGAGGCTGCCACTGGTGCCTTGGCGAGCTTTCGTTTATTGAACCAACCCATCATGTCTCCTATGGCGTACCGAAGCAGCAAAACCAACAATAACACCGCTGAAATAACTGCCCACCAGGCCGTATGGGGCCCGTGACTCATCGCATCGGTCAGCGTGGTCGGCAATATCGCATCGTACAACATGCCCAGGCCCACCGACCCCACAATGATGGTTCCCAGGTAAATAACCAATATGCGGCCGCCAAAGGCACGAAAAATAGCCCCGATTGTGGCCAAATTCGTGGCAGGGCCGGCCATCAAAAAGACCAAGGCTGCACCGGTCGGCATTCCCCCTGCCACCAAGGAGGCTGCGATGGGAACCGAGGCTGTAGCACACACATACAAGGGTAAACTCACCAACAAAATCAGGACCATGGTGACGACCGGGCCCCATGCGGAGAGGGTACTCAGTCCATCTGTTGGCACAAATGTAGTGATGACACCTGAGGCCACCACACCAAATACCAACCAGCCCCAAATGCTTCGAATCAGGTCTTCTGCATGGGCGACCCCAGACATAAAATCGCGACTTTCATGAACAGTCGAAGCCGACTCTGCATCACCCCACGGCTTGGATTCACCGCCCATATAGGCGGTCAATAATCCACCCGTCATGCCCGTAATTGCAGCGGCCACCACCTTAAACAAGGCGAAAGGCCAACCCAAAAATGCGGCGGCCACCAGGACCGAGTCCACCCCTGTTTGAGGTGTGGAAATCAAGAAACCAACCGCTGCACCATCGGATGCGCCGTCTTTTTTTAGCCCCAAGCCTGCTGGAATCACACCACAACTGCACAAGGGCAAGGGAACCCCAAGCGCCACAGCCTTGGCGATAGACCCACGACCGGTCAAATGCCGACGCACAAAGTCGGTGGGTAGAAACACGTGAATCACCCCGCTCACAAGCGCCCCGAGCAAGAGCCACGGCGCCAACTCCACCCATACATTCCAAATATTAAGAATCAACAACATCATCGGGCTCCAAAGCGGCCATAACGGCCAAACACATCCAATAAATCATCAATGGCCCCCTGCCGCGCATCGGCGTCTCCGTGCACCAAAGCCTCAGAGACACAGGACTCAATATGCTCGGCCAAAACAAGCCCGCCTATTTTTTCGAGGGCACCTTGGATGGCTGAAATTTGCAATAAAGTGTCCACACAGGCCTTATCGTCATCAATCATGCGCCCCACAGCCTTCAGCTGACCCTCCGCACGGCGCAAACGGGCCAACAACTTCTTTTTATCTTGATCAGGCAAGGACACAGATACCCCCCAGGGGTACATTACTATACCCCCCACGGGTATTGGTCAAGCTATGGTTCATTTTATAGGAGTGTCTGATGTTCGCAGGATTTACCGACCCAAATAAGCTGACCATTCCAAGTAAAAATGAGGCTTTGACGGGCAGAGATACCCCCATGTCCATCCACAAGTCGCACGCCGTCTTTGGTACACCGCTTCAAGGCCCGTGGCCGGCGATGGCTGAGATCAGTTTTGGAATGGGCTGTTTTTGGGGAGCCGAGCGAAAGTTTTGGGTCTGCAAAGGGGTCGTCAGCACCGCTGTTGGCTACGCAGCCGGACACACCAAGCACCCAAACTACGAAGAGGTCTGCTCTGGACGAACCGGGCATAACGAGGTGGTTCGGGTGATCTATGACCCAAAAATCTTAGCATTTGAAAGCCTGCTGAGCATCTTTTGGGAAAACCACAATCCCACCCAAGGCATGCGCCAAGGCAACGATGTCGGTACACAATATCGCTCAGGAATCTACTGGAGCACACCGGATCAGGAGTCCATCTCAAAATCGACAAATATCCAGTTTCAAAGCCGACTAACCGCTGGTGGGTTTGGTGGTATTACCACTGAAATTATCCAGGCCACGACCTTCTATTTCGCAGAGGAACACCACCAGCAGTACCTCCACAAGAATCCCGGTGGCTACTGCGGATTGGGGGGCTGTTTCAGCGGTCAATGACGCATCTAAAACACCTTGGCGAGCCACTGAGCAGCCAGCATATTAGAAGCCCCTCAACGGAGTAATCATGGCCGATTTTATCTACCAAATGCAAAATGTGGATGTCGTTCTTCCCTCTGGGCGGACCATCCTCAAACCCACCAACCTGAGTTTCTTTCCAGACGCCAAAATCGGTGTCATCGGCCATAACGGCGCGGGAAAATCCACGGTCATGAAGATCATGGCTGGCATCAACGAGCCCAGCAATGGCAGCACGTGGATGAAGCCAAACGCTCGGGTGGGCTATCTCTCTCAAGAGCCTCAACTCGACGAGTCCCTCACCGTCCGAGAAAACATCGAGCTCGGCATGGGCCAAGTCCGCTCCTTGCTCAAGCGCTTCGACGAGGTCTCCGAGGCCTTTGGCAACCCAGACGCTGACTTCGACAAACTTTGCGAAGAGCAAGCGCAACTCCAAGACAAAATTGACGCAGTCAACGCCTGGGACTTGGACCGCACCCTGGAAGTCGCCATGAACGCCCTGCGCGTGCCCGACCCCGATGCCGCCATCACCCACCTGTCTGGTGGTGAGAAACGCCGGGTTGCCCTGTGCCAACTGCTGCTCTCCAAGCCCGATATGCTCTTGCTCGACGAGCCCACCAACCACCTCGATGCTGAGACCGTGTCTTGGCTGGAGCGCCACCTGGCCGAATACCCAGGCTGCGTCATCGCCGTCACTCACGATCGCTACTTTTTGGACAATGTGGCCCAATGGATTTTGGAGCTCGATCACGGCTCGGCCCTGCCCTTCGAAGGCAACTACACCGGCTGGCTCGAACAAAAGACCGAACGTCTTCGCAAAGAAGAGAAGGCCGAAAGCAAACGCCAAAAAACCTTGCGCCAAGAGCTTGAGTGGATCCGCAGTTCGCCCAAAGCCCGTCAAGCCAAGCAGAAATCTCGGATCACCAGCTACGATGAATTGGTCGCCAACGCCAAAGAGTCCCACCGGGCCACCGGCGCCAAGATTCGGATCCCGATGACCAAACGCCTCGGAGAGGTGGTCGTCCGTGCCGAAAAGCTCACCAAGGGTTTTGGCGACAAACTGTTGATCGATGAACTGGAGTTCGACCTTCCACGCGGCGGCATCGTCGGTATCATCGGCGCCAACGGTGCAGGAAAGACCACACTGTTCAAGATGATTACCGGCGAAGAGACCGCCGACGAAGGTGCACTGGTGGTCGGCGATACAGTGGACCTGGCCTATGTGGACCAATCCCGCGACTCCCTCGACGACAGTAAGAGCGTGTGGGAAGAGATTTCAGGCGGTCATGACTTGGTGGTCATCGACGGCCAGGAAATGAACTCCCGCGCCTATGTGTCTGCCTTCAACTTCACCGGCACCGACCAGCAACAGAAAGTCGGTACCTTGTCCGGTGGTGAACGAAACCGGGTTCACTTGGCCAAGCTGCTCAAGACTGGCGGAAACTTGATCCTCCTGGATGAGCCCACCAACGACCTGGATGTGGAAACCCTTCGCAACCTCGAAGAAGCCCTGCTGAACTTCCCAGGATGTGCCGTGGTTATCAGCCACGATCGCTACTTTTTGGACCGCATCGCCACCCATATTCTGGCCTTTGAGGGCAACTCTGAAGTCGTCTGGTATGAAGGAAACTACCAAGAATACGAGCGGGATTTGAGGGCCCGAAAGGGCATCGACGCCAACGAACCTCAACGCATCAAATACCGAAAGCTCACCCGCTGATTATTTGCTGCACAAAGGGTATATCTGCCGGCGCCCACTTGAGGGTGCCCAGGGATTCTGGCTCCATCCACACGATGCCATCATGCTCAGATAATACGGGTCTCCCCTCGGTTATTTCAGCATAGTAGGCCACCAAACATATGGACTTACCCGGTCCATCATGGCTGTTTTCCCCCAAACAGCCTCCCACTTGAACACCGATCCCGAGCTCTTCTTGGATCTCCCGCGCTAGCGCAACCTTATCCGCCTCTCCGGCTTCGACTTTCCCCCCAGGGAACTCCCAAAACCCAGCCAGGTGCATGCCTGGCCCACGACGAACCGCCATCACGCGACCCTCTTCAATTACAACCGCCGCGACAACCCGCACCATTGAGCCCACCTTATTGATGAGCCCATAGGTTAACCGAGCCTGGGATCAGCGCCTTGACGCGAGCCGTGCCAGCCGACGGCTAAACCACTCACCCCATCGCTTGGCCTCTCGCCGACGCAATGGGTCGGAAGATCGCTCTAGTCTGCTTAAAACAACCTTGACCGCCCGTTGCTCTGTTGGCGCCAACTCACCGGCATGGGCGAGTGGTGTCCACCCCTCAGAGCTGCACCACAAACGCATAATCTCAGTCAGTTGGCGGTCCGACCATTCTCGGCCCAACAACCCTGCCACCTGACCCGGACGCTGATCTTGCTCAAATGTGTACCGCAACAAACTGCGGGCCGCTGGCAGATTATCCATGGCATAGCGCTGTAAAGCCACAAAATCATGGCGGTTTAGTCGCCCTTCAAACTGTGGCCTGCCTTCACTTTCGAAGTCCTCAACCCAGGCCACCACTGCTGCAGCATCGGGCCCGTCCATCATTTGTCCGATTTGACCCGGCTCCATGGATTCCAATCGCGCCCAAAGATGATGGCGTTTGGCGACACCTCGGAGGGGTTGGTAGTCTGCCGACATGTCCATTTTACTTGTCTCTGTCAACGAGACCAAATCGAGTGGCGTCCACTGGGCGCGGCCTCCACGCAAACGACTGCGCTGTGCCTCGAGGGACCGATACACCACATAGCGAAGCTTCTCGTCTTTGACCCCCTCTAAAAAGGGGCCAAGTTCGCCTGGGCGAATCACCTTAATCTCGTTGCGCATCTGCTTGGCACGCACCTTAAAGTTGTACAAAGGTGAACGGGCGGCAACTTCTGCGCAGCCCGACAAACACACGGCCGCCGCGATGAGCAGACCTGCCCACGGGATTCGCCATGACGATGTCGCATTCTTTGAAACCAAGACAGCCCCCGCGCCACCGTGGGCACTACCCATATATTGTCTCAAGTTTCAGGCCTGTTTCGCAAGCGATGAAACACCAGTCAGCTAAGACCGTGTGACCTTGGGCAACAATCCCCCTTTGAAACTTGATCTTGGTTACATTTGAACCCTGCACACGGCCCGGAGATCGTGGGTTGATATCGCTCTAGACGCGGTGCGTGCAGTCAATTCAGGGCGTGTCTGCAATGATCTGGGTGCCGGCTCCGCCTTGAAACGCGGCCACCAAATCCGGCGGACTGCACACCACAGCAACCGTTCCACCATCGTTCACAAAGCTTATGGCCGCCTCAACTTTTGGGCCCATCGAGCCAGGCGGAAACTGGTTTTGACTGGCCAACTCGGCCAACTCTGAGATGGTTAAGCACGCGATTTTTTCTTTGTTTGGACCCGTAAAATCTCGATAAATCGCGTCGGTCCCGGTGGTCAAAAATAACCGCTCTGCCCCAAGTGCGGTGCCCAAAAGTGCGCTCACCCGGTCTTTATCTATCACCGCCTCGATACCGTCGATGCCCCCATCGGCCCGCCGCGCCACAGGTATACCCCCACCGCCACAACACACCACCGTGACCCCTTGGTCCAACAAACGCTTGATGGTCGGCAATTGAACTATCTTGTGGGGAATGGGGCTCGGCACCACCCGTCTCCAGCCTTGGTTCTCCACATACACCATGTCCCAGCCTCGCTCCATGGCCAGGGTGTCCGACTCATCGTCGCTATAAAAGCGACCGATCGGCTTGGTCGGGCGGTCAAACGCATCGTCGTCGGGATAAACCTCGACCTCGGTGATGATGCTCACCACTTCATGCTTGAATCCCCGACGGCGAAACTCTTCTCCGAGGGCACGCTGCAACATATAGCCCAGACTCCCCTGGGTGTTGGCCACCAAAGAATCGAGGGGCACCTCATGGATATGCTCCCGGCTCAACTCGGAGCGCAAGGCCATAAAACCGATCTGAGGCCCATTACCGTGGGTGATAACCAAGGAATGGCCCGCCATGATCAAGTCTGCGATGGGCACCACAGCTTTGGCGGCCAATTGAAATTGATTGGCCACCGTGGGCTCTAGTTCTGGGCTGAGCAAAGAGTTCCCCCCCATTGCCACAATGCTCACTGAGGACATTCCACCTCCTACTTTCGTCCAATGGAGCATTGCAAATCAGCGGACGAGGAGCAAGACCCCAGCACCAAGTAGCACCAGAAAAGTAAAGACCTCAAAGCGAGACTTGCTCAATCTTTGGGCCAAAAACCCGCCGACGGGCAAAGCCAAAAAGCACGCAGGCATCACGAGCACATAGGTCTGAAGCACCTCTGCGGTCCACAAACCTGCCACACAGTGAGAGAGCAAAATTAAGAGGCCGTTGGGTAAAAAGAAGCCTTGCATTGTGGCGCGGCGGCGACTTGGGTCCCAATCCTGAGTGGTCGAATAAGCCACAATTGGCGGGCCTGTCGCGGTCACAGCCCCCCCCATCACCCCGGCGGCAAAACCAAAAGGCAAGGCCCACTGCGGACGCTCCAGACGAATCGATTGACGCCCGGCGAGACTCCAGGTGCAAAACGCCACCAACACCGCCCCAAGGCCAAAGTTGATCGTTTCCTCAGGTAAATAGGTGAGCAGCATCACACCCAATGGCACGCCCACCGCCGAGGCCAACAACAGATAACGAACAGGCCGCCATTGCACTTGGCGTCGTTCTCGCACCAAGAGTAACAAAGCGTTGGTACCGCCAACCATCGCCATCAGCGGTATGACCATCTTTGGGCTCAGAAAAAAGGTCAGAAAGGGGACGCTCACTAAAATATCGCCAAAGCCAATCGTCGAACGCACAACACCAGCGACAAAAATCACCCCAAACACCACAACGGTGGTGGGTTGTAAGGCCAAAGCAAGGAGGGAATCCATCACTCAACCCAAGCTATAGGTCTTGAGCGTTAGGGGTATTTCCGGCCGTAGACGAATACCCACATAGCTAAAATCTGCCATCCCACTGCTCAAGCGCGCCAACGAGGCCCGCTCCAGGTCGCCTGGCGTCGCAAGAAGAGCACCCACCGTCGAAGGCGACACCCCGTGTACGTCCAGCTTGAGACCCGCATGTGTCACCCCATCGGTGTAAGCGAGCGAGACGAAACTGGTCTTGCTCTTGAGCCCATCGTGCTGTGCAGCCACCGTCGCCCAGTCCCCATCACTCAAACCGCACAACGCGACCGCAAGCCGGATGCGATCCCAAGACTCAGGTTGATCTGGCTGAGAAAAATAGACCTTTTCGGTGAGGCTTCCGCTCAAAGTCGCGGCTGTACCGATAAAGTGCGCGCTTCGTTTTTGAAGCACATCAGCCACCGCCTCCATCAAGCCAACGCCGGCTTGGTCAACCCCAGCGTCAGACAAACAGGCCATCGCCACTTTAAGGCTTGGGCGGCGACGAAAATAGGTTGTGCACTCTTTTAAGCCCCGGCCATTGGCCTCAATCTTGAAAAAAACGTTTTTGTATTCAAAAACCTTCGCCCGCACCAAAAAACGCTTCAGCGCCCGTTGTGCGATGCCCGCCTCTTCCATAAACCGGGTGACCCGAAATACAAAAGCTTGGCCCTCTCCTTTGGTCATCAAGCCCAAACTGTTCCGCTGGGGGTCGATGGATATCTCAAAATAGCGGCTGAGCTGCTCGGAAAATGCACCCACAAATGGGGCCACGTGCTGCCAAGGCACCCCAAGCCCCGCGCACACCACACCCAAACGCGCCGCGCCGCCAAACAGGCTGTCGTACTGGCCGCCAAGAGTGGGCATCAACCCACCCGGCCCGGTTTGAAGCCTGGTGGAGACTCGAAAAACATCCGCTCCACACGCCCGCCAGTCATCGACTCGGTATTCGGGCATCGAATACAGCGCATGCCCACCACGACACGCCCTGTGGTGGTGGAAATGCTTCCGTCCCAGCCCGTCCGGCCACCACACAGTTGACATGCGCTTCGAAACAAAAAATCCAGGCTTTCCCGAGCGGCCGGTGTGCGATCTTTGGCAACCTCCGCCTCGAGTACCACACCACCATCGCCCTCATCGCCCAGGGTGACAGACACCACCGTCCAGGTGTAACCACCCGCCTGCAGCACACTGCCTAGGCCAACCCGCTGTTGAGCGTCATCGGACAATTTAATCAACAACATGCTTGGGCCAGCCTGGATGCTGCCGTCGGGCAGTGAAAACTCAGCCACAAGACCATTGGCCGCCGCCACAGACTCATGCCCCAAAGCCCCAACGGTGGTCTCGGCAATATCGACCCGGATCGG
>OBJC01000026.1_pt1 | contig 31745 bp, 19 predicted proteins | sample 1481521 | NCBI WGS metagenome assembly OBJC01 (sample SAMEA2341961, study PRJEB22496) | metagenome | biome: marine; feature: hydrothermal vent; material: water | place: Pacific Ocean | collected 2011/2012 | reverse complement strand
GCCGACGCCGACGCCGATGCCGACGCCGATGCCGACGCCGATGCCGACGCCGATGCCGATGCCGACGCCGATGCCGATGCCGATGCCGATGCCGATGCCTGCCATGCATTCAGCCCAGTCGACAAAACCTCGTGGACCAAAAACTACACAGCAACCTTCATCTCAGATGAGCATGGTACCGACACCGCCACCGCCACAGAACAAGGCATGGGTGCTGCAACCACATCGAGTGGCTACACCGGCTTCAAAACTTGGGAAACCATGACAGTGGGCGGCTCTCCAGCTTGGGAAGGCTCGGTCTACCACCTCTGTGACCATTCAGGACTCAGTGGCCTGAGCGTCATCGAGTGGAATATGAACATCACCTACTCGGTCGAATTTGAAGGCGCGCCCATCAGTCCAGGCTCTGTGTTGATGACCCTTTCCGCCCCCCGACGCTATCTGCCCGGCGTCGAGATGATCGGCACAGGAGATTCCTGGAGCTTCAACTACAACCTCAACTACGTCGACACTTCGGGTACCGGCATGGCGGTCACCATTCCAGTCAGCGGCTCATACCAAGACGAAGGCATGAAGACCATCTCCGTTGGCGGAGACAGCTACGAGGCATGGCACATCTCCAGCGACTACCGCATGGATCTCCTCTCTACCGGATTCTTCACTCGGGATTATCCAGCCGTCGCCAACTACTACTGGGTTGAAGGCCTTGGATTGGTCCTCGAGGAGCATGTCGACACCGAAACTGGGTCGATCATCCTGGCCAAGGAGCTCACCTCAAGTTCAGGGCTTTAAGCCCAAGGCCACTCACCTCTGATACGGTGTGTGAGTGCGAACACTGATCGTCCATCACGGCAAGCGCCCCTCCCGCGACCAACACGTCACGGGCGGGGCGCTTCGTGCCATGGATATGGCTGCAGCCCTCGAGGCCGCCGGCCACACTGTGCGGCTGCTCTCACGGGCCCAAGACGAGCCGGGTGGTTTCACCAGCGAGGACACCCTGTACCAAATGGCCCGCGCTTGGGGGCCAGAACGCATCATCTGCACCCAACTCGAAGATGCGACCGCCCTCGCCGCCGTGGGGGCACCGATCGCTGTCGATCTGTACGCCCCTCGGGTGATGGAGGCCGCCTTCGACGGGTCTTTGCGTTGGACCAGCGTTCAGACCCTGCGGGCCTTGGCCGCTGGAGATGTGTTCTTGGTGTCCAACCCGCGCCAACGCTGGCTCTGGTGGGGCTTGCTGGCCATGGCTGGTGTCGACTTGCGAACAGACCCGACCCTCCTGGTGCCTCTGGTCTCGCCCAATGGACCTCGCCGTCGCATTCCTAAGCGTCCGGTCTTTGTGGTCGCCGGAGGAAGCTGGGCCTGGCAAAACCCCCGCCCGGCACTTGAGAGGGTGCTCGCCCACCTCGACCAACGTGGTCAAGGTATCGTGCGCTGGTACGGCGGCGTGCCTGAGGGCGAAAAATCCCCATGGACGCTTCCTACCCACCCACGCCTGGAGACACCTGGTTGGGTCGACCGTCCAACCCTGCTTAAGGCCCTCGCCACAGCCACCGCGGCCATCGACTGGATGGTCCCCAACCCCGAACGCCAACTCGCCTTTAGCTTTCGGCACGCTGAATACTTGGGCTGTGGGCTTCCAATCTTAAGCCACGAGGATTCACCACTTGCCGATGTGCTTGGAGAGGCTGGCTGGATCGGGGACAATATCGAAGACATCATCGACGATGTTTTAGACTCGCCCCAACTTGTACGAGACCGCAGTGAGGCCGCCCGACGCTTGGCCAAAAAACGATTCTCTCCAAAGGTCGCCTTTGAACCCTTGCTGGACTGGGTCTTATCGGGGGCACGGTACGGCCACAGCCCCACAGACCTGCTCGACCACGCGAGGTTGGCCGCGGATGGTGCACGGGCCCAGGCTCAAACAGCGGCAGCCCAAGACGATAAACGGAAAGCTGAGGCCGAGGTCGCTGCCAAGCGGGCAGAGATCGTGATCCTAAACAGCCAAATCGCCAGCCTAACGAGCACCGTCGACCGCCTAAGCAGAGCCATCGACGAAGTGGCGGGCTTTAAACGCGAGGCCATCACACTGCTGGGCAATCAAGGCACATCAGACCGCCGGTCCAGGGATGAGGCTCATGATGAAAATGCGATCTTGCTGGCAGACGTCCAGAAAAAATCTGCAGAGCTCGCCGCGATGGACCTCAACTGTCAACGGTTGACCAACGATATTGAGCACCTACGACGCGAAGTCCAAAAGCTTCAGCAGCGCGGGCTCTTTCGCCGCTGAACCAGCCCGAGCAACACCAAAAATATCCACACCAGGGGCTTTGGACTGGTCGTCGCACTGCAGCTACACCCCTCAGCCTTGGGGTCGCCTACCATCCCACCGAGGTCGGGCTCTTGAACCGCACTGGGGTTGCCCACCACAAAGGACCGAACAGCCGCGAAGTCGCTCATCTCACCACCGTCGTCCACCGCACGTGCCGTCCATTGGTAATGGCCCTCATCGAGCGGCTCAGCCAGCCATTGCGTTGTCCCTTCGCCTTGGGCGATATCGCGCCCCTCTGCCACCAACCCATCCCGAAGGTCCAAAATTTGGAACTCGTAATGCAGTGGGTCCGCTTCAGGATCGATACTGTTTGTCACAACAAAAGCGGCGTCCGCTGCCAGCGGAATACCATCAGCTGGGTCGAGCAAGACAGGAACCGATGGTGGGTGATTGCTCACGCTGACAAAAAATGATGTCGTCACCCAGTCCGAATCGTGGTCTCCATCTGAGCACAGCACTCGAGCATACATCATGGTGTCTTCTGATAATTCAAACGGAACGGACCAACTGGTCTGACCATCGTCGCCTGAAGGGACTTCCGCTTCTTGGAGACTCTCCGACCCAAAAGATGCCTGCGTGTCGAGTTGAAAGCGGTGCCATGTCTCGCGACCTTCAGGGTCTTCACCATTGGTCACCACCAAGGTCGGCGACAGTGTGTCCACGGTGTCGATGGGCGCCTCAATACTGGGTGATGAAGGCGCGTAATTTACGGGGTCGATATTAAAACAAGCCACATCTGAAGGGGCCGAAGCCAAGCCATGCTCATCGATTGCGATGGCTGACCAACAAAAGCGCGCCTCCTCTTCGACAACGATTGATGGTGTCCAATGCGCGAGGCCATCCTCTCCGGCGATCAATACGCTGTCTAAGGCCGACCCATCTTCAAGGGTCAGGCTAAAAATGATCTCAACCATGTCCAGGTCGGGGTCTTCAGGTACCCCCACGATAAGCTCCATGGTGTCGGTCCATGCACCATCGAGGGGGCTCCCGAGTACAGGTGATCGGGGTGCCTCATTCACGAGGTTGTGGAAAAACTTCACCGGTACCATGGCCGCTCCCGTCGTCCAGTCATCGGATGCAAACGCGGTCCAGTGGTACCAGGTGTTCTCCTCGAGTACTTCGGCAATCATCCAACCGGTGGTGCCATCGCCGGCGCCCACGAGGCCGTCCACCTCAGCCACCACCGTTTCTAAACTCGAATCCAGGGCCAAGATCATGCCATGGACCAACGCTTGTCCCAAAGGCGCGTCACCGTCATAAATCACGAGCGCGGCCGGGAACTCTCCTATTTCTGCACCGTCAATGGGCATCAACACCTCTGGCTGTCCCGGCCCTTCGTAAACACTCGGGTCGCTGCCAGCCTCGAACTCCTCGAGTGCAGTGCGGCCGTCACCATCGCTATCAGAGCTTCCGTCGCTTCCGTCGAGCGGGTCGAGCCCATGCTCTGCTTCCCAGCCATCCACCATGCCGTCACCATCACCGTCGGCATCGGGGTCGACACAATCCGGGATTAAGTCACCGTCATAGTCTGAAAATCCATCGACCAAGCTATCGTCGCAGTCGCTGTCTGTGGTGTCGCAAAGCTCCTCTGCACCCGGAAAAATAGCGCTGTCGGTGTCATCGCAGTCGGTTTCCGCTGATATGCCATCGCCATCGGCATCCGGCCACTGCACGGTGATGACCCATTCGACCACATGGTCCTCGAGCCCATCAAACACCCTCAAACTAACTGTATGCGCCCCGATGTCTTCAAGGCTTGGCGCCCACGATACACGACCCGTATCTGCATCAACGGTCAACAACATGGGGCCGCTCACCGCCCAACTGTGCACATCGGTCACGCCCGGGTCGTCAACAGATGGCTCAAAAACATAAACATCGCCAGCGTCGACCACCGATGCAGGGTCACCCACAATCAAAGGGCGGACATTTTCGACCACAACATCGGCAGGACAGGCCTCATCGGCAATACCACCATCGTCATCGGCCACCAACACGTGAACAGGAAAGACCCCATCAAATTCGAAGTCGATGTCTACAGCGGCACCCGTGGCCACGGCGATGCCATCGACAAACCAGAGAATGTCGACCGTGTCTGCCGGTTCTGGCTCCTCAAACTCAACCCGAAACGTCTCCGTTCCACCCTCATCTAGCCGGCCCGGACAACTGATCTCCACAATCACCGGATCGGCATTTTCTAGGTTCAAGCTGGTGAAAGCCTCTGCATGCCGGCCATCGGTATCGGTGACGACCAACTGGACCTCTCCGACAAAAGGTCCATCGATTCCCGCGGTGTCGAAGGTCGTCGTGGGCGTGGTGGTGCTCCAGTCAAAATCATCGACCGTCCATTCGTACAGCGCAATACTCGCCTCACCACGCGCGGTAGAACCCGACGCATCGAGATTGATCACTTCGGTGGCAACGCCAAAATAAGGCCCGCCAATATCGGGGCGGGGCGGCCCTTGTCCGGCCCAGCGCACCGCATTGTCCAATAACTGCCCCACGGTGGCGTCGCCCCAAGGGGTTTGCCAGTAACTGCTGATGGAGTCGCCCCACATCGCCCATTGCACACCGCGGCCCTCGCCGACGTCAAAGGTCACACCGCCCGTGAAGGTTCCTGCCGAATCGGACACGCCCCACACGGTGGTCCCAAAATAGGTGCTACCAGCCTGTGAGTAGCCACTCGGCACGCTGATTAAATCGCCCAAATCAAAGCCCGCACACAAGTCGTGCTCCCCATCTTCACAGACAAAATCTGCCGGGCCCATCATGGTCCAAGAGCGAAGGGGAATCAGTGGTGCCAAGTCTGGGTGTCTGCCGGCTAGAAAATTAAAGCCATTTTGGCCGAACAACATCACGCCGCCACCTGCGGCGACAAACTCCAATAGCGCCGCTTGCCCCATGTCGGGCATCGATGTGAGTGCCGCTGCCCCACCATCGAGCCACACGACGACATCGTATGCGCTTAAGTCGACCTCAAAACCCGAGAACTCCTCCTCTGTGAATCCATACTCCGCAGAGGTTTCAACCGCATGCCCATGGCCTTCGAGGGTGGTGACCAAACTGGCCATGTCGGCGTCGCCATCATCGATCACAAAGACTGATGAGGCAAGGACGGTAGAAAGAAGGCCAAATATAATGAGCATGATGTGCACATCCTAGCCTGTAAAGCCCCTATGTGGGTGACCTGAGATGACGGGGTGGTCGCGCCCAAGTACGATGGGCGCATGAGTACAATCCAAAAGGGCGTCTTGAGCATGCTGACCCTCAGCTTGGCCCTTGGGCTGGCCCTGATAAAACGGGTCAAAAGCGATGACATGGCGCCCACCATCACGGCGGGCGACTGGGTGGCGGTGGTGCCGTGGTCCAAGATTCAACCCGGAGATGTGGTGCGACTGGATGACCCGTCAGACCCGCAACAGCCGATATTGCGCCGAGTGTTGGCCACGGGTGGGCAGTCGATCACCATTGCAGAGGGACATATTCGGGTCGAAAAACGACGACTTCGGGCCGTGGCCATGGGTGATTCGGGCGATTATTTGGTGGCCAAAGAGACTTTGTGGGCCAAAAAGCCAGCAGTTGGTGCGTCTTGGCTCACCCGTTCGTTGGCTGAGCCTTCGAGCCGTTGGCGGGCAGAGGCGGTGAAAGTACCCCAAGGCCACCTCTATTTGATGGCCGATGACCGAGATGGCCCACCCGACTCCCGATGGTGGGGGCCGGTTCCGCTGAGTGCAATCGATGGTATCGTGCGGGTCAGGGTGGGCACTGCACACACGTGGCGTCCAAGCTTTGAATTGCTGGCTGGCAGTCCAGCGGTCAAAAACAGAGGTTGAGGGAGTTTATAATGTCTCAGTTTTTCTTGATTTTCTTGTTGGTACCTCAATTTTTAGGCTGCACCTTCCCGGTCAAAAATGATCGGCTCGACACAGGACTTGATGACGAGCTTGACGAGATCGAGGTGTCGGATCTCAAAAATTGTGATGGAGATCAGCTCATTTTCAAGCTTGAGTTTCGAGACAAAGTCGGCAACATAATTGAGTCGGCTTCAGCGGGTAGCCAAAATGAGTTGTGGGCAACCATCAGCAACATCTGCCAAAATGACATCGAATTCGACACCGCGAGCCAATGTTTGATCGAGGGTTGGATCATCACTGACCTTGCCAGCGAGTCTGCCAGCACCTCTTTTCTATGTACGCCTCAACCGACAACCCATGTTGTCCCGAGTGGGAGGATTTTACGACGGCTCGTGTCTCCGCTCAATGACCTTGGCGACGGCTCGTACAGTATTTCTGTGGGTTTTGGCTACTACTTCTCCTCCGAAGGGGGCCAGGCGACGGCCACCGGAACTTTTTACGTGAACCAGCGCTAGGTTTTGACGAACTCCGCCAACAGATCAGTGAGCGCAGCAGCCTCGTCATCACGCTCGAGTATCTCCCAGTGGTCGCGCGCAAAAACCAAAGACTCCTCGGCCTCAGCGAGGTGACCATTGGCGAGCAGCACTTCGCCTGACATCTGACATGAGCGGGCGATGTCGATGTCGGAAAAACCGGTGTCCATGACGAGTTTTCGACCACCATCAAAGCAAGTACGCCACTCTTCGATGGACAACAACTGCGCATGGACATGAGCGAGGGAGAGCAATGTCACGCCCTCGATACCGGGTAAACCTGTGGCCCGTAAACCCAAAAAGCACTGTTCCAACTGAACCCGCGCCTCGACTGGACGGTCGGTTTCGGCGAAAATCATACCCAAGTTCAAGGCCGCCACATAAAAGCGTTGGTCCCCCAAGGACTCCAACAAAGAGAGGGCCTGGCGGTATCCGGCTTCAGCCTTGACCAAGTCACCCTCGAAACGATCAAGTTCTGCGAGGTCGTTGAGACTGCGAGACTCGAAGCGTTTGGCTCCCTTTGACCGATAATGGGCCAAGCTCGCGCTCAGATGATCTCTCGCGGTATCAATATCACCCAATCGACGATACACCGCAGCCATGGTTTGGCGAACTTGAAAAACCTTGTCGGCGTTTTCAGTTTTTTCCGCATATTCCAAAGCCCCTTCAAAAAAACGGGCTGACAGCACCGGGTTTCCGTATATCAACTCCAAAGCGCCCAACTGCTCCATCGCATCAGCCATCAACATGGGATCGTCCCCCACCGTCGACATCGCCCGATTCAGATACACCCGCGCCTCATCGGGATGACCTTGAAGACGATGGATGGAGCCTTTATGAAACCAGGCTTTGGCGCGAACGGAGCGACTTCCGGGAGTCGAACTGGTCTTGTCGATAACCCTCTCAACCAAACGTAAACACTCATGAAACTGCTTTTTTCGGGCCAAAAATCGTTCCTTGAGCAACCATCCTTCGGACCAGCGAATATCGTGCTCAGGGATCCCCAAGGCAACGAGCCCACGCTCGCGCAACTCAACCAGCTCGATACCGATGGCCATTTTTCCAGTCTCGTAGCAATGCCTCCCGCCCGCCAACAAGACTGGAAGCGCGGCATCGCATTCACCTGAGGCGAATAAATGGCGCCCCCGTCGGACGGGGTCGCGCTCAGCCACGGCCAACATCTGTGCCACAGCACCATGGTGAGCGCGGCGGTTCCCCTCAAACTCTGCGGCGCGCTTGAGGGATTCTGCCACCAAAGCGTGGGTAAATCTCCAGCCTGTTTTGGTGGTGTTCTGAGTCAAAAGGTGGGTGTCGATCATGTGCTCGATCAATACGGTATCGGCAACGATCCCAAGTATTTTACAGGCCTCTTCCCACTCCACCTCATCCACATCCAGCCCAAGTTCAGCGGCGACCTGTAAGGACCGTGTGTCGCGCTCAAAAGGCAGCGCTGCAGCCAGACGACGCTCCCACATGGCCTGCATATCGGCAGGAAACTCCGGGCGAACCCCAGGGCGCATCTCAAAGCCACCTTCGCCTGAAACCAAGTGGCCTTTGAGAATCCAATCGCCGACCAACTGCACGGCAAATTGTGGATTTCCGCCACAACGACGCTCGACCAATGCCGCCAGGCTGGGCGCCAGGCCGAGCAAAGTCCGAACCAGCACGGAGCGTTCAGAACTTGGGAGGGCCCCAACGCTCAGGCAATGCACCCGCGTCCGCGCCTTCAACGCCTCGACCTGGGATCGCACTGCCTTGTCCATGCCCATGGTATTGACCGTCATGATGACCATGACCGGGTGTTCTACAGTCCGTGGCGAGAGCAAGGTCCGGGCAAAGCGGAGCCCATCAGCGCTAAGGTGGGCATCATCTAGAACCACAACAACGGGCCTGAGCACGCTAAATCGATGCAGCAATCGCCGCACCACTGTGAAGCGAACTTCATTTCGCTCCTCCATGACCTCTCGGCTGTACTCTTCGCCCTCAAACGGACCGATCACGGTGAGCAGCGCCTCAACCTCGGCATCCTCGGCCTGGCCGATAATGTCTAGCGCGGCCCGAATCTGCCGCTCTGCTTGGACCCGGCTGGAGCCAGCAGTACTGAGCAGACTGTGGATCAAGCTCACGAGGGGGTCCCCTTCGTCGCTGGCCTGAAATTTGGCACGAAGAACGATGGAGGCGCCGACCTCATAGCTTCGCCTGGCCAGCCACTGGGCGAGGTGGGTCTTTCCGGTACCGTCAGCACCTTCCAAAATCACGAGATGAGTGCGCTTTTGTTGCCGGCAGCGCTTGAGCGTCTCCCACAAGGCGTTTTGCTCCTCCGATCGCCCTACAACAGGGAAAGACCGCAGGCCAAACATGCCGAGCCCAGTCCCCAAGAGGTGGCCGATGGGGCGAAGCGCGTGCTTTTCTCGCCAACTTGGTGGGATGGGTGGAAGCTCCCCTCGCTCGACCCACAACAATGACCTGCCCACCGATGGCAAGGGGCCCGGACTTCGGATTTTCCGGCCTTGGGACTTTGATACCGGCGCCATCAACTGGGTGTCATCGAGCCCTAAAACACCGTCATCGACTTTAGGGGGACCGCTGGCAGATTCAGACTTTAACTCTTGGCTAAAGACGGGCTCCACCAACAGGGTGTCCAGGGCATCTAAGGGTGCAAGTTTCGCCAACTCATGGGCCGCATCTGCCGCCCGAACAAAGCGATGGTGAGGAGACTTTCGCAACAAGCGACTTACCCATGCCTCGAAACCGTTGGGAACCGGTGTCCTGGGGTTGAGGGCAGGCACCGGGTCGTTGAGGTGCGCGTCGAGTACATCGTCGATGGTGCCGGCACAAAAAGGGGGCCTCCCACAGACAAGACTCCAAGCCAAGCACCCGAAGGCGTACATATCTGTCCACGGTCCAATCTCGTGGAAAAGCTGCTGAATTTGCTCTGGGGCCATATAATTTGGCGTGCCCGCATTCAACAATGCACCCCCGTCGGTATCTCCAGCGCTTGCGAGTCCAAAATCAACCAACACCACGCCGCCTGAGTCATGGCGCAACAGAACGTTGCCCGGCTTTAGGTCCCGGTGGATCACCCCGCGTGCATGGGCATGGGCAAGCCCCTCGAGCAGCTTCATCAAGGTGCGCCAAATTTGTCCCCAATCCAGTTGTCCGCAGTGGCGAACCAAAGTGCCACCCTCGGCGAGTTCCATCACCAAATAAGGACTCCCTGAGATTAAACCATGGGCTTGAAGCCCTTCGGGCACCTCACCGAAATCATGGACGCGAATGATGACGGGATGGTCCAAGGTGGCGACCTTTCGCACCTCATTCCTCAAACACGCCAAATATAAGGGGTCTCGCGCGCCCTCTTCGGTCAAAAACTTGATGGCCACCGGAATGGACTGCTCGATGTGAACCCCGCTCCACACGACGCCCATACCCGCTTGACCCAGCACCTCTAGTAAACGAAAAGGGCCCAACGTTAGGGCGGATTTATCGGTAGGGGACTGAGAAGGTGTGGACATAGCGAGACGATCATAGCCCCTTAAAAACCTCGGTGACAGCCCTGTTTTACTGCATTCTCGATCACCTCTGGTGTTTGGTTTTGAAAGTTAAATTCAATACCGACCTTGCTAGCATTTTCGTGCTGGTTAGTTTCCGGCCAACCAAATTGACTATGATTATCGTTATCATTTGAATGTCGGAATTGAAAACGTGTACCCCAAGCCCCTCAGCCGCAGCTTTTTAGTGCTCTCGACGCTCATTTTTGGCTGCGTTGAAAAAGCGAATGACTCGGGCATGTCTGTTGACCCAGATACAGACGCTGACACGGTCACCTACGACTTTGCCAGTCGCTTCAACGACGGCGAGTCCTCAGTGGACTACGCTGGCCAAACCCTTCGCCAAGTCTTGATCACCGAGATGAAGTCACACATCGGCGGGCTTACCGCACGGATCGATGACGGCTGGTACCCTGCACCCGGCGATGTCTCCGACGAAATCCTCTTTTATATTGAATTCGACTCAGAGGTGGGGGGCGATGTGGCACTCAATACGACCCCCGACAATGCGACTCAGACGACATTCAACACCATCGCCTCAGGACAAAACCTTCTGGCCAAGGTCGCCGGAAACGACACGGTCACCGACCACAAGGATTGGTCGACCGACTTTGTAGGCTGGGACGACCCGACCACACCCGAAGCCCTGATCCGCATGTGGGTCGACCAAATCGACCAGGCCGCTGTGGCACGTTCACAGGGCGAAGCCCTCACCGATGCTGTGTACCTGAGCGCGGATGGAGTCGACCGCCAGCAACTTCTTCAAAAGTTCCTGACAGGTGCCATCACCTTCTCTCAAGGCGTAGATGATTACCTCGACGATGATATCGACGGCAAAGGCCTTTTGTCTGACAACACCGAAGCCGCAGGAGCGGGCAAACCCTACTCCGACCTGGAACACGCCTGGGACGAGGGGTTTGGCTACTTCGGCGCAAACCAAAGCTATGGATTGATGACCCCCGCTGAGATTCATGCGGAGGGCGGCCAAGACATCAACGGTGACAGCATGCTCGACCTGACATCGGAGGTGGTCTTTGGGACTGCCAGAAACGCGGCCAAGCGCGATGTTGACGCAGTGGCCCAAACCCAGTTCGTCACCGACGCATGGATGGGATTTCACCAGGGCCGCACCCTCATCGCCGAGGCCGGCTCCGCCCTCAACAGTCAACAAATGGACACCCTACGCGGCCTTAGGGGCTTGGCCGTGTCGGCCTGGGAAGCGGCTATCGCTGCGACGGTGATCCACTGCATCAACGAGATTATCGTCGACGTCAGCGCCTATGACACCGAGGCGTACAGCCTCAATGATGTCGCAAAACACTGGAGCGAGGCCAAAGGTTTCGCCCTATCGTTCCAGTTCAACCCAAACAGCCCCCTCATCGCGGATGACTTTGTCGATTTGCATCTCGCACTCGGCTGCGCGCCCGTGCTTGCCGAGGCCGGAGACACAGCCATCACCGCATGGGTCAATGACTTGATCGACGCCCGAAATCTGCTCGGTATCGCTTTCGGCTTTAATATGGCCAATCTCGGAGATGATAATGGCGAAAATGGCTGGTAAACCCACCCTTTCGTCTTGCTTCACCCTGAGCGCTTTGACACTCGGGGCCTTTGCCGTTCAGTCAGGCTGTGCAGACAACACTCAATCTGGCGATGTCATGCCCGAGGCTGTGCGCGATGCCATGGTCGGCATGCTCGACGATCTGTGGCCTTCGGTCCTTCAGCACACCCTCGATGATGCCCACAGTGCAGCGGTGATTTTGAACACAGCCACCACACAATGGGCAGCCTCCAACGGTTCAGCCAGCGCTCAACTCAATGCACAGACCGCATGGCTAGAAGCCATGGAGGCCTGGCAGTTGATGGAGTTGATCCAGCTTGGCCCTTCTGGCTCATCCCTAAATGTCGTCAACGGCGAAGACATTCGCGACGAGATTTACAGTTGGCCGACCACCAACCCCTGCCGGGTCGACCAGGCCACCGCACGCAATGAATATGAAGCCGATGATTTTTTTGAGACGGCTTTGGTTAACTCCACAGGCTTTGACGCCCTTGAAACCCTTTTGTTTTCACCCACCAACGAAAACGACTGCCCCGCTCAAGTGAACATCAACGCCCAGGGCATATGGGCCGAACTCGGTGAAGATGGCGTGACTGCCGCCCGCGCTCACTACGCCGCGGTCTTGTCCAGCCAAATCATCGTCGAGATCGAGCGTATCGACCAACGATGGACCGACAGTTTCGAACTTCAACTGCGCCATGCGGGCCAAGCTGACAGCGCGTTTAAAAGCCAGTTATCCGCTATAAACGCCATCTTTAACGCCCTATTTTACCTAGAAACCCAAACCAAAAACCGCAAGATTGGTTGGCCGAGCGGTGTGACCGATTGTGGCCAAAGCGACTGCACAACTGAGGTTGAGTCCCCTGTTGCTGGGGGATCACACCGGTGGGTGGCGGCCAATTTGGTGGGATTTCGCCGCTTGTTTACTGGGGCCGATGGCATGGGCTTAGAAGACCTGCTCATCGCGGTTGACGCCGAAGACTTAGCCAAGAAAATGCTTATGGCTCTCGATGAGGCTGACGCGACCGTCGCCGCACTCGACGCCCCCCTCGACACCGTCGACGCCAACAAACTCGCCGCCGCGTATGACGCCCTCCAAGCCGTCACGACTTTGCTCAAATCCGATATCGCCACGATTCTGACCCTGGCGGTGCCCACAGAAGCCGCCGGCGACAATGACTGACACCCTTTTAGCCATCGCCCACGCTCTGGCTCAGCCTTTCAGCGATCCTGCCGCTCGAACGTTTTGGCCGGTCCTGCTCTGCGCTGGGCTTATCGCGGTGGTGTGGCACAAGGCCCAAGGCCTTCGTGGCGGGAGTTCCGAGGCCTTAGGCTTTAGACTGTGGGCACACCCCTCCTCACAGCTGGACCTTCAGCTCCTGGTCGCCAGGCGCCTGCTCAGCATCATCGGGCTGATGCCCGTCATCGGTGGCGCTTGGTGGCTCGCGATCACCATCTCGACCCAGCTGGACCATGTCTTTGGCATCCCATCCCTCAAGCCCGGCCCATGGCTTGGGCTTGGGTACACCATCCTTTTGTTTGTCGTTTGGGACTTAAGCCGGTTTGTGGTCCATTTCGCACTTCATCGGGTCCGGTTTTTGTGGGCCTTTCACCAAGTGCATCACTCGGCTCAAGTGCTCACCCCCCTCACTTTTCATCGCACCCACCCCGTCGAAAGCCTTGTGTACAGCCTTCGCGGGGTGCTCACGACGGGCACCATGGGCGGCCTCGCTTTTTGGCTGTACCGCGGCGCCGCAGTGGAGTGGACCCTCTTGGGTGTTCATAGTTTGGGCTTGGTGATGAACGCTTTTAGCGGAAACCTGCGCCACAGCCATCTGTGGATTCGCTTTCCAGTTGCCGTCGAGCGATGGCTGATTTCTCCAGCCCAGCATCAACTCCATCACGCCCTCGCCCCAGAGCATCACGACACCAACTTTGGCACGTGGCTAGCGTGTTGGGACCGCCTCGCCGGCACCCTCAAGCCCGCACCCCGCACACCGGTGACCGCCTTGGGTCTCGCCGCACCCAATCACGACCCCCAGCAACTGCTTTCGGTCTTGGCTGCCCCGTTTCGAGATGCGGTATCGATGCGAAACTTGGGGCACCTGAGCTTGGGCTTATGTTTGGTGTTCTCATTGACCGCCTCGGCAGACAGCGAAACAAATGGGGCTGACGGAGATGACGCCGACCCATCAAACGACAGCACATCGATGATGATCATCGCAGACCGGAATGACAATCGGGTGGCTGGGGCTGCCCATGTGATCACTGAAGAGGCCTTGGAGCGACACGGATACACCGATATTCACAAAGTGCTGGCTGGGGTCCCTGGGGTCTACATCCGAAGTGAGGACGGCTTTGGATTACGACCCAATATCGGACTTCGAGGTGGCAACTCCGATCGCAGCGCGAAGATTACTTTAATGGAGGACGGCGTCCCCTTATCGCCAGCCCCCTACGCGGCACCAGCAGCCTATTACTTTCCGATGACCACACGCATGGTGGGCGTAGAAGTCATCAAGGGCGCATCGTCTATTCGCTTCGGGCCACAAACAATCGGCGGCGCCATCAACCTCCTGACCCGGCGCATTCCCAACGAAGACACCATCGCTGAAACCAAGCTCAGCTACGGCGCCTTCAACACCGTAAAGGTCCACGCCTTTACAGGACACGGTGCAGACCGATGGGGCATCCTTGGCGAAGTGGCACAGATTTCATCTTCTGGCTTCAAAGACATCGACGGCGGCGGTGCTTCCGGGTTTGTGCGCACAGATGCAATGGTCAAAGGACGATGGAACACCGACCGCTCCGAGTCCGTTTTTGGCGAATTCCAACTCAAGGCCGGCTATGGGCGAGAGCGCTCACACGAGACCTACCTGGGCCTGAGCGCGCCCGACTTTAAGGCTGCTCCCGACCGACGCTACAGCATCAGCAAAGATGACCTGATGCAATGGAATCGCCAGCAACTCAGCCTCAGATTTCGCCTGTTGGCCGGACAGAATTTCGACTTCTCGACGGTGGTCTACCACCACAAACTCGAACGCGATTGGGAGAAAGTCAACGGCTTTGATGACGGCACATCCATCGGCGATCTGCTGTACACCAACCCCGAGACCTTAAAACCTGCGGCCTATTTGGCCGTGCTTCAAGGGCGCGCGGACAGCAGTGTTGACGAAGACCGTATTCTGAAGGGCAGCAATGATCGTTCTCTGGCCAACACCGGCGTATCCAACACCGGGCACTGGCGAATAGCGACCGACATCTTTGAAAATGAGCTTGAGTTTGGCCTGCGCTGGCACACCGACGATGTGATGCGACTACACACACAACAGGCCTTCGATGTGCGCGACGGTCGTCTCATTCAGAGTGATGGCCTGGTCGAGACCACCCTGAACAGCCATACCTCGGCCACCGCCATCGCCCTTCACCTGCACGATGACTTCCGCATCGGAAAGCTTTCATTGCTGCCGGGTATCCGCCACGAGCGCATTAGCACCCAGGCTGAAAATGAAGAAACCCACAGCATTTGGCTTCCGGGTATGGGCCTGTATTTTCAAGCCCTTGACTGGCTTGGCCTGCTTGCCGGTGCCAACAAGGGGTTTAGCCCCATCCCCCCAAAAAGCGAAGCCGACGCCGTCCCTGAAACGGCGTGGAACTATGAGTCTGGCTTGCGCCTAAACGCAGGTGAGGCCCACGCGGAGCTTGTCGGGTTCTTCTCGGATTACGCCAATATCACCGGCCAATGCACCCTATCTGGAGGCTGCACCGATGCACAACTCGACACCCAGCACAATGGTGGTTCTGCCACAGTGGCCGGTATCGAGACCTCCGCGGGGCATATTTTCAATATCGGGGCAGGTTGGCGCTTGGGCCTCGATGCAGCGTATGCGCTCACGCAGGCCCAGTTTGGCTCGAATTTTTCCAGTGATTTCCCGCAATTTGGAATGGTCACTGCGGGCGATGCGCTCCCCTATGTGCCCACCCATCAAGGCTCAGCGGCGCTTCGGTTTGAGCATGACCGCGGCCATCTCTCCACACGTGTTTCTGGACGATCTGCGATGCGAAACCAAGCAGGCACAAACACCGAGGACCAGCCCATCGACCCCAGCATGAGCCTGGACGTCGCCACTGAATTTCGCTGCTTTGAGCATCTCAGCGCCACGGCGAGCGTGACCAATCTCACCAACCACCGCACCATCGCTTCTTGGCGGCCCTACGGTGCCAGGCCCACTGCACCACGAATTTGGACCATCGGCCTCAAGGCCAAGCTTTAAACCATGAGTACCCAAGGCCGACATGCATCGTTTTGGGGTGGCCTGTTAATTGTCGCCGTGGTGGCCTATCCATTGATTGGCCTCACCGCTGCAGTGCTCGAGCGACCTGGCGATCCGATGACTGGGACCGTAATGCCCCTGTCACAACTGGTCGCTGGGGCGCAGGTGTGGTCGCTGCTCGGTCGCTCCATCCTTTTGGCCCTGTGCGTGGCCTTGGGCTCTGTGCTGGCAGGAGGGTGGCTGGCTTGGGTTGAACACCGCACCCGTGTGCCCCAATGGTGGTCCTGGCTCACCCTCACCCCACTCGCCATGCCAAGCTATCTGGTGGCCGCAACCGTGCGCTCTGCCCTCTCTCCAGGCGGGTGGATCGGCGATAGCCTGCACCTTGGCCACATGACCGGATTTGGTATCGCTGTTGCGGTGCTGGTGGTGATCACTGCACCTTTAAGCCAGTTGATTATCGGTGCTGCATTGGCCCGCAGCTCAGCAGCAGAAGAGGAAGCCGCCGCCACTTTGGGGGCATCGGCGTATCGGGTCTTTATCGATGTCACCTTGGTGCGAATCCGACCCGCCATCGGCTTTTCGGGGCTTATCGCCCTGCTTTATGCCATCAGTGATTTTGGCGCGGTCGCCGTCTTGGACGTACCTGTGCTGACCTGGCGGCTATACCTCGCGGTCGAGTCCCAAGACATCGCCAAAGCTGCGGTATTGGGGGCAGCCACCTTGGCCGCGACCTTGCCCTTATTTTTGGCAGCCCGGTGGATCCGCGGCGTGCGAATCGGCTCCGATACAGCCAACAAAAGACCCGTCACCAAAATCGATTTGGGCCCAACACAGCGCTTGTTGAGCGGCGGGGTGTTGGTGGGTGTTCTCGGTTTGGGGGTGGTCATCCCTGTGCTCACCCTCTCGATGTGGGTCTTTGAGGGGCTTAGGCGCGGACTCCAGTTTGTGAGCCCATGGGGCGCCCTTGGCGACACCCTGCTCGCCGCGTGCGTTGGTACTGCACTCACCGTCGCACTCGCAACCCTGCCGGCATGGGCGGTGGCCAAGCGCCAAAGTCTTGGAAAGCCCCCGGGTTGGCTCGAAGAGGGCGTGTATGCAAGCTCGACCCTGCCCGGTGTGCTCCTGGCCTTGGGGCTGGTGTTGACCACGCTCAAACTGACAGGCCACCTGGGCCACGGGGCATACGGGGTGGTCTTGTCCAGCGGAGCCCTGTTGATGCTCGGCTATGCTACCCGCTTTGTCGCAGAAGTTTTCGCCCCACTTCGAGACGGCTTCGCAGCCATCGACCCCCGCCAAATAGAGAGCGCGCGTGTGCTCGGTGCTGGCCCATTCAAACGCGCTCGAACTGTGGTTCTGCCAGCGATCGGCCCAGGATTGGCCGTGTCTGCTGTGATCGGCTTCAACGCCATCGTCAAAGAGCTGCCAGTCACCTTGCTGCTCGGCGGCGCTACCGGTCTAAAAACCCTCAGCTTTCGTGTGTGGGACCGTTACAGCGAATCGATGTGGCATGACGCCGGCGTAGCGGGTCTGCTCTTGGTTCTCCTCGCCCTTATCGCTGCAGCCCTCACCCACCGATGGAGACAAAATGGCTGAGCCTACCCCCCTCCTCTTGAGCAATATCGCCCACAAATTTGGCAACACGGCGGTGCTCAACGCACTCAATTTGTCGGTCAAGGCCGGTGAATTTGTCGCGCTTTTAGGGCCATCAGGCTGTGGCAAAACGACACTATTGAGGGCCATCGCTGGCTTGGTGACTCCAAACGCCGGAACGATCACCATCGATGGAAAAGTGGTCGCGGATGACGGTATTGACCACATCCCGTGTGAAAATCGTGGGGTTGGCCTCGTATTTCAAGAGTACGCCCTCTTTCCAAATATGACCGTCGCCCAAAATGTGGGCTACGGGCTTCCCAGCCCAGACAGCGCTCGGGTGAACGGCTTGTTGACCTTGGTGGGCATGGCCGACCTTGGGCTCAGGATGCCCGCCCAACTCTCCGGGGGCCAACAACAGCGTGTCGCCCTTGCGAGGGCCCTCGCGCCACGGCCTGCACTTCTGCTCTTGGATGAACCATTCGCCAATGTAGACGCAGCCTTAAAAGACACGATGGGCAGACTGCTCCGCCGGGTGGTCCAAGACGAAGGTGCCACGGTGTTGATGGTCACCCACGACCAACAATCCGCCCTGAGCCTGGCAGACCGGGTGGTTATCTTTGGCCCCCAAAGCAGCGGCAGCACCATCGTCCAAGATGCCTCACCCACGATGGTTTACCACCAACCTGAAACCGCCGCTGTGGCCCTTATGACCGGGGCTTGTGCCCTGATCGATGGTGATGCCCAGGGTGCCCACGCACAGACCCTATTGGGTCAAGTGCCCCTTGTTCGCCCCCAAAATGGGTCGATTCGCCTTGTCCTTCGGCCCGAGCAACTTCATTTCATCGAAAACGAGTCGGGGCTGTGCACTGTTAACGACGTACAGTTTTCGGGTGCGGTACAGGTACTTCGATGTGGAAGCGAGGCTGGGCCCATCGATGTGCTCCTGGCCTCATCGATACCCGCGCCAGCAGTGGGCACACGGGGAAACATCACAGTGAGCGCGCCCGCCTGGGCCTTGGCTCACCGTGATGCTTAAACGCCCGAGGGCTTAGTTGAGCTCTGTAGACCGGAAGAAGTAGCCGATCTCAGACGCTGCTGTCTCAGGAGCATCTGAACCATGGACAGCGTTCTCGCCGATGCTGGCAGCATATAGCTTGCGGATGGTGCCTTCTGCGGCCTCTGCAGGGTTGGTCGCACCCATCAACTCACGGTTGCGAGTGATGGCGTTATCACCCTCGAGTACCATGACAACGCAAGGTCCTGAGGACATAAAGGCCGTCAACTCACCAAAGAAAGGACGCTCGGCATGCACGGCGTAAAAGCCTTCAGCTTCGCGTTGAGAGAGATGCATTTTGCGCATGGCAGCAATGCGAAGGCCCTCTTCTTCAAAACGGGCAACAATCTTGCCAATGTAGTTGTTTTTGACGGCGTCGGGCTTGATGATTGAAAGGGTGCGCTCCATGGCGTCCTCCTGGTGTAGAATTGGCGCGCCGTCTAACGAGACTTGCTCGGGGGCGCCATGGATGTCACCACGGCGTCACCATGGCGTCACTTCCAAGGCCCCCGCACCGTGCAACGATAAAATGCTGCCTTGCAATTTACAATCGCGGATTCCCCAGCCTCAAGCGCGAGTACTCCCTGGTTTTGTGGCGCGTCATCGGGGTGGAAAACCACTTCTATGGTGTAGCGTCCTGGGGGGATCCGACCGCCTGCGATCCGGCGGCCATCGCCGACGAGATGAACCGTATGGGCATTGCCCGTCACGCGAAATGCTGCGGTCGATGGACTTGGGGGTACCGGCACGGGTTCAGGGGGGGGCGCAGGCTCAGCTTGAGGTTTTTGGGTAGGCCTTGGCACAGGTGCGGGTGTTGCCTTGGCCCTTGATTTGGCCCTGACTGGCGGGGGCGGCGGCGCTGGCTTTGTGCGCTCGGCTGGCGCTGGCGTGGTGGACTGTGGGACGGGAACCGGCTCTGGGGATGGTACTGGCTCAGGAGCAGCCACTGGCTTGGGTGTCGGAACAGGGCTTGGACTGGGGGCAATATCTGCAGTATCGGCTGGTCCCGCTGCAGGGGGGTCCAAAATCGTCTCAGTGGGGCTTTGACCAAACAGCTTCCAGCCCAACACACCCATAAATATAAACAGAGCCCCCCACACCACAAAGCGCTGATACTCAGACTCGCCGCGGGCCGCGCGAATCCACTGTTTGTCCAGATCCTCGCTGGGCTTGAGGTCAAGGCCTAACATCCGCTCCCAACGGTCGGCATTTTCATCTACCTGGAGTACATCTGGCCGCCGAACCTCCTCTGTGGGCTCGTCAACGGTGTCGGGGTCTTCAGTGAACTCGGTGGGGTGCTCACTCCCGGCGTCGGCACCGGGCACCACGAGAGGCCGGGCGACTTCGTCGGTGCTCGGTGGCGGTAAACTGCCGAGCACGATGGGCTCGGGGGCAGGGTCCAGCTCGGGGGCAGGGTCCGGCTCGGGCTCAGGCTCGGGCTCAGGCTCAGGCTCAGGGGCAGGCTCAGGCTCAGGCTCGGGCTGAGGCTCGGGGGCGGGGGCAGGCTCAGGCTCAGGCTCAGGGGCAGGCTCAGGCTCAGGCTCAGGGGCAGGCTCAGGCTCGGGGGCAGGCTGGGGAACAAAAGAAGCCAACTCTGAATTATCCGTGACCGACAACACCGCGCCGTTCACCCACCTCTGCCACTCATCGTCAGATATCGACTCGGCCACCAGGACCCCGTGAATCTCATCGAGATATGGACGTAAATCCGGCCGAAACCCCATACACGCCTTGACCAAATCGGCCATCGCAGGACTTGCACCCGCTAGCTCGACCCTTGAATAGGAATCGTCAGCCACCGTGGCCTGTCCAGCACTGTGTCTGGACGCACGCTTGGGGAGCCGTCCAGACATTCCGCGAACAAGCATGGCCCCAACCGCGTAAACATCCAAGGCGGAGGTCAACATTCCGCCCACGATTTCTGGCGGTGCATACCGCCGGCTCGCACGCTCTTCCGAGTACAACGCCCCAGCTAAGTCAACAGAACTATCGCTGTTGGCACCCAGACACAAAACGCAAACCTGCCCCGAGGCATCCAGACGTACTCGGGTAGGACATAACAAACCATGCACCACGCCCTCGGCCTTGGCCGCGATCAACACCTCGACCACCCCCGCCATCACCCGAGCCATGACCCCACAGGGCAGGCCGTCGCGCTTTGCCACACGCTCCAGGTCCTTGCCAACCACCAAGGGCATCACCAGGGAGGGCCGGCCAGCGACCATGTACACGCCTTCGGCCTTTACACAGCCCCGGTGCTCTACCCGACGCGCATTGTCATTCCGAGCAACCACCTCGGCCACAAGGCCATCCACATCGGCCAAATCACCATGAAAAACAGCGACTGCACGTGACACATGGGCATATCCAGGGTCTGTGGCAGCGTAAACTGTGGCCAAGTCGCCACTATCAATGGGCTGAATCAGACGCAATTCGCGGGATTGAAGGTCCACAGTTTAAAACTTTCCGCCGACCACCAAGGCCGCAGCACCCGTACTCACGGCCACCGTGGCGAAGCTTCCGCTGATCCACACCAAGGTATTGGTGCTATCACGCAACCGGTCCAGCTTGGCTTGAGATGTCAACGGGTCATGAAACTCAGCCGCCTTGCTCATGGCCACCACATATGTGATGCCGCTAACCAAGGCAGCACCTCCCGAAATAATGGCGAGGGGTCCGTTCACCGAAATGGCGCCACCGGTACGTTGAGCCCTGTCCACCGAGGCCTTGGCCCGCCCTTGCGTACGACCGGACTGAAAGCCACGACCCGAGTCGTATGCCGGTATTTTGGCACCGACTCCCACCACGGCCGAATGTTTGATTAAACCCCCATCCGTCTGATGCTGAAACAAATATGGCCGATCGATCGGAAATTCCTTGGCCACTGTGCCATCGACCCGAATCAGCCCATCGACAGGCCGCGGAACCGGCTCGCCAACCAGCGGTAACGACCCTTCGGCCACCTGAAAGTCCACCCGCAAAGGGTGCCCAGCCGGCGCCATCGCGTCGGGCAGCAAATAATGAGGTGCGACCCTGAGCATGCTCTTGAAAAACCCGACCGTTTGGGCGTGATTTTGGTCCAAAAAGCTGCCAAGGGCCTCCATGCGGTAATAGGCCGCCGCTTGGCCGGCCTGAATCGCCTCACCCATGCAATTGATCGCCCGCTGTGCCGTCCATCGGGCCGAGCGAAACGCATTTTCGTCCATGGTCGAAAATGCCACATCAGCGCTCGAAATATGCTGCGCCAATGTGGCCGTAGACGCCGGCTGAGGGCAATCATCTGCGGCCAAAACAGGGGCGACCGTAAACGCCCACAATATCAACCAAGCCATCATAGCCCTCCTCCTAAAAATACGACCACCTCACCTGCGCCACTGTCGCCACCATCTGCGCCGACAATGAGGTCCAGTAAACCGTCGTCGTCATAGTCAATATTGCCCACAAGCGCGCTGCCCAGTCCACCGCCGAAGGCCTCGCCGACCACCCGACCAATGGCGTCATCGCTGGTGTACACCCCAGCCAACCCACCACTAAACATAAAGACCTTGCCCCGACCCTCTCCCGGCGCCCCGATAGCAATGCCCGCACCGCTGCCATCGGCATCGCCAATCCCAGTCATCGCGAGCCCAAAGCGGCCGTCGTCTATTAAACCGTGAAGTTCTGCGCTCGCAACAGCCGTGATCTCTCCAGAGCCCATGGCGGAGAGCACATAGACCGCGCCCCGTTTAACGCCATCAAGGTTTCTCTCCGGTGCGGCCACAAGGAAATCATCCAAGCCATCGTCATCGACATCACCGATCATCTCTAGGGTCTCACCTGTTCGTGATTGCGCGCCTGCACCGACGATCACAATATCGGCATCTGAGGCCGTGATGTCTCCACTCAACTCCGTTCCAGACTCGAAACCGTAAACACCGCCCAGATTGGTGTTCGCAAAGCGCGCGCCAACGAGCACATCCGCGATGCCATCACCAGTCCAGTCCCCGGTCGCCACAATATCAATACCGAATTTATCGTTTTCAGAGACCCCATACATCCGAGCTGCGCTGTCGCCATAAACAACCGTGTCCACCAATTCTACCTCGATTGGGCCCGGAACCACAGCAACCATACCGACCCTGACCCCCATCCACTTGGCGTCGAGTGCGCCAACTAGCAAGTCAGCGTCACCATCACCGTTGATGTCGCCCACCGAAAGGTTTCGGCCCAAATATGCGTTGCCATCGGGACCCCAAACTTCAACATCGGCCGCGTCCAAACTGCGATCTGAGCTCACTGGCCCCCAGTACACAGAGGTGACACCACCTTGACTCCGCGAGGAAAAGGAGGCCCGGGGGGCGCCGATAATCATATCTGCCAACCCATCGCCGTTGAGGTCGCCTATGGCGATATCTCGGCCAAGCCTTTTGCTGGGTTCACCACTCAATATCGAGTTGGGCACACCGTCGAAAACCGGGCCCGACACCACCATCACCTGACTCGTGGCATAGCCGCCAATCAACAAATCTGGGTCGCCATCACCATCCACATCGTCACCATAGGCCAGTGCCGATCCACTCGCGGAATCAGCAGCCCCAACAAAATGAACTGCGGCGTCACCGAGACCCAAAGCCGTGTCTAAACCACAGCCTTGGGCGATGCCGTCGCAGTCATTGTCGACGCCATCATCGCAAACCTCATCGGCCTCAGGGTTAATCAAATCGTCGCCGTCATTGCAATCGAGCCCTTCTTCAAAAGGAAACTCAGTAGAGGTTTTACACCAGCACTCGCTCTCTTCGCCCCCAAATCCGTCTTCATCAAAATCCGCGAAAAAGTCCACGCAACCCAGCGCGTCCTGCTGATTACTTTCACCAGAGCAGTCGTCGTCTATCTCGGTGGCGCAATCCTCTTGGGCATCTGGGCTGATGGCAGCATTTGTGTCGTCGCAATCGCCGGTCAAGCCGACATATCCGTCGTCAGGCTCGCAAGCCTCAATGCGCTCAGCCTCATCTCCGTAGCCATCACCATCCACATCGGCGTACCACACAGCGCCTGGAAAGGCTTCAGCGTCGGTGTCGTCACAGTCTTCGTCGTTATCGACCAAGCCATCCAATGCTTCACAGGCCTCGACGGGATTGTCGGGGCTGCCAAAACCATCACCATCAGCGTCAGCATAAAACACGAGCAAGTCTTCGCAATCGACAATGACACTGGGCTCGCCACCGTCGACACGCTCGGAATATTCTTTGTCGCTCACATATGCACAGCCCGAAACCAAGCTGAAAATCAAAAACAAGTGGTTCATAACAATGCCCCTCAGCCGCCCCACTAACCTCCCAGTCATACAAATGATATATCGAGTTGATGGACACTCGCTTTCTCACACAAACCCGCCCACGCCTACAGTCTTTGCTGGCGCAGTTCACCGCTGCCGCAAAACCCACCATCCACGACTATCGTTGGTCCCATCACCACGATGGCAAGCGCCACGACACCCATATTGTCTTTGGCTGTATGGTCCACGGCGACGAGCACGGTTCGCTCCCAGCCATCGTGGCCCTGGTCGAAGCGCTGAACAATGGCAGCCTCGACTTTGGCGGTCGGCTAAGCGTCTTTATCGGCAACCCTGAAGCAGGTTTAGAGAATGTTCGCTACCTTGAGGCCGACCTCAATCGGGTTTTTTTAGATACCGGCCATGGGCGACACGAAGACCTCCGGGCACGCCAGCTGATGCCTATTTTAGAGCACGCCGATGTGTTTATCGATTTCCATCAAACCATCCTCGAGACCCAGCACCCCTTCTACATTTTTCCGTGGAACAAGACGGGATGGCATTGGGCCCGAGCGGTAAGCACCTGCGACACCTGGGTCACCCGCGACCCCAGCCATGGGTTTTCATCAGGCTCGAAATGCGGCGATGAATATGTGGTCGACCGTGGCCGCACCGGCATCACATTGGAGCTGTCTGCAAAGGGCTTTAACGATAGGGCCGAGGCGCTGTGCTGGCAGACCATATGCAACACCCTCGCCCTCGCAGACACCATTCATGCCGGTGACACCATCGCGACACTGGCCGGGAAAAAGCCCGATTTACAATTCTATCAAACAACCTTTGCACAGCGCTTTGATAGCCCCCAACTTGCACTCAAACCTGGGCTTGTAAATTTTCAGGCTGTTACCCGCGGACAGAAGCTCCACACCGCTTCATCGCCCGCCATCACGGTCCCCGCAGACGGCATGCTCTTGTTTCCAAAATACCCCAACCGGGTTGAGGATGATGTGAGCAAGTCGCGGCCAAATGAAATCTACCGTTTGATCAACAAAATGAAGGTGCACCCGCAGAGCCTATGGGGAGGCTAAAAACCTAGTTTCCAGTCAGTTGGGGCTGTTCAAAAGCAAAACGCACCTTGAGTTTGAGCTCGTTCTCCGACACCTCAATGCGCACATCGTCGATACCCATCTTGAGGTTGAGCGGACCGCCCGCCGGCGAGACCATGTCTTCGAGTTGCCCCTTTTTAATGAGCGGTGTTGCCGCGAATCGCTCGGTCTGTTTGGCGAGCAGCTGCGCGCCGGCCTGAGACAATGCCTGCAAGATCATGCCATCACCCAAATCGATAAATGGGTCTTCAACATCGCCAACTACTGCACGCTTGTCTTTGTCGTAGCGAATGCTCCCCAAGTGTGCGGAAGCCCCAATGCGTTTTTCGATGGTAAACGGTATCTCAACCGAATCTCGGATTAGGTAGGCAGTGCCGGTAATGGTGGCCTTGATGTGGGCGTCGATCCCAATTTTTTGTGGGGCATAATGAAATTCTGTGCCCTCTTTATCGATCTCGACCGACCAGTCTCCCTCGACCCTAAACATTTCGTTAACCACCCCCGACACCTCGTCGCGATGGTCGGCCCAAAACTGGGCTGCTCGGTCTTTGACCCGCACCAATGGCGCAGGTGGTGACCGGTCTTCAAGCAAGCCGCGAACACGTTGGCGGACCCCCAACTGCCGAACACCACTCAATACGATTTTGCCGAGCTCGAAGGTTCCGTCCTTCACCTTCAAAGGGAGCGCGGCCCCCACCAGGTCATCCCATAAGGCCTTACCGATGGATAAAGAAAGGTGGTAGTCGTCGGTCAGCAGCGGGGTTGCGGTCATGATGGCTCCAGTGGGAGGGAGCATACCCCAATCAACCGTCGAGTTGGGCCTTGAGGGAGACCAAGTCGTCGGTTGGCAAATGACAGACCCCGTCATGGCAGACAAAAGCGCGGGGGCCGGAGGTGCCGGGGGTCTTGCCCAGCAATCCAACAAAGGCGCTCAGTTTTTGGGCGGCCTGGGGCGTGAGCACCGACAACACCGTGTGGGGGCGCACAGTTTGGTTGAAGACACCCAACATCGCGACAACTTTGGGGTCTTTCAAGTCGTCGGTAGCGATCACAAGTTCGGTGGATTTTCGGCTCACCCTATCGGCGACCGACACCAAGCTGACCGCACTACTGGGCGAGCGTTTGAATATCCAGCTGGCGTGAGAGAGGGCTTTATCAAGCACGGCTGTGTTGGCGACCGGTGCGCCCAAAGCACGAAGCCGGCTGAGTAATCGTAATGCACGGCCGGGCCCCGATGGCTCTGCACCATCGGTCAGATCAGTCTTGCGGACCAACAATGTGACCGACTTATCGGCCTGATAAAGCGCACCCGTGCTGGCATCATAAAAGCGTTCCAACATGGTGTTTGCGATGGCCGCTGCAGCGAGCAACCACCGGGGATTGGGGTCGGCCTCATACAAATCCATGAGCCCATTTCCCAAAAATGCATAATCCTCTAAAACCCCCATCGGCGCGTTCTGAGCGACCAATCGGGGCACACGACCTTGGTCGACCACACTCAGCACATGGTTTGCAGCCTCTTGAGCGGCGACGATAAAACGAGGCAGACCCAACAACCGACCGGTGCGCGACAGCCCGCCGATGGCCAGACCGTTCCAGGCCACCACCAACTTGTCATCGGTAGGCGGATGCTCGCGGGTGTCCCGGGCAGCAAACAAAAGGGCCCGATCCGAAGCCAAATCTGTGCGCTCTGGATCGACACCCGCCACACGGGTGAGCACCGTCCGGCGGCCCTCAAAGTTTCCAGAGTCAGTCACCGGAAAAGCCAGATTAAACACTGAAAAGTCGGAGACGATGGATTTAATCTGCTCTGGGGTCCACACATAAAATGTGCCCTCTTCACCCTCAGAGTCCGCGGACTCGCTCGAATAAAATGCACCGCGTTTATGCTGCATTTTGGATATCAAATAGTCCCCGATATCTTGGGCCACCTGTGCAAACCGGGGATTGCTTTGCGCCACCGCAGCCTCTGCGTACACCGCCAAGAGCTGACCATTATCGTAAAGCATCTTCTCAAAATGCGGCACCAACCAATCGGCGTCGACCGTATAGCGATGAAATCCGCCGCCCAAGTGGTCATGAATACCACCCTCATCCATGGCTGTTAGCTGGGCGGTCACCAGGGCACCGGCGGCCTTGTCTGCATGATTAACGCTGTGCCAAAGCATAAACTGAAGATTGGCGCTCATGGGAAACTGACGGCGAGCGCCCCAACCACGGTGCTCCGGGCTCCAAGACCCCAACAACTGCGCGGCTGCTTTATCAGACAATCCTGATGGTATCAGGCCTCCACCCTTGGACGAGGCTCGGGCGATCATGCGCTCACCGGTGCGACTGGCGAAGGCAGCGATCTCGATCGGCTTCGTTCTCCAGTCACGGGTGATGCGCTCGAGCAGTTCCTTAAAGCCCGGCCGACCGTAGCGACCTTTGGGCGGAAAGTACGTGCCCGCGAAAAAGGGAACACGCTCAGGTGTCATCCAAATGCTCGCTGGCCAACCGCCATTATTGCCATTGAGCATGTGGACTGCGTCCATATACAATGCATCGATGTCTGGACGCTCTTCTCGATCGACCTTGATGGCGACAAAGTTGTCGTTCAAATAGGCCGCAACCGCCGGGTCTTTAAACGACTCCCGGTGCATCACATGGCACCAGTGGCACGCATAATAGCCGATAGACAAAAAGACCGGCACCCCCCGTCGTTCGGCCTCTGCAAAGGCGGCATCGCCCCAAGGATACCAGTTGACTGGGTCGTGGCCGTGCATCTTCAAATACGGACTCGTTGCGGCATCTAGGCGGTTGGTCCACGGGCCAACCAATGCGTCGACAGAGGCCGAGACATAGGTGTCTGCCGAGGGGTTGGCCGACTCCGCCGCCGGACTTCGGATGCCACAGGCAAACAGTATCCCAAAGATGAAAGCGGTCATTTAAGCGTCGGGATTAAAGGCCAGGAACGTCACAGGTAGACTCAAAGCACATACCGAAGCAGTCGATTTGACCGTCGACATCCAGGGCACAGCCAAAGCCATCACCCACCCCTACATCGGCGTATTCACCGGTCGGTGGAAACAAATCCATAAAACCCCCGCAGTGGATGTTCCCGCCTAGATCAAGGCCACAAATAGCCTCGGAGCCCAAACTCACTGTGGTGTACGACCCCTCAAGCCCCTCAGTCACATCCTCAGGCCAACCCTCAAGCGTACCGTCGCCAACAAGGCCCACAACGCCGTCCGGGCTTGTGACGACCTGGCTGTAGTCCGAACCCGGCAAAACGCCAGACGGGGCGTAGCCCCAACACTCGACGACACCGGCCTCACCAATGGCACAAATGGTATCGCTGTCACCTTGGGACAAAGAACTAAAGACACCCGACGGCGGCGACATATCGTCGAACAGGCCTTCCTCGACCATACCCCAGCAGACGATTCCGCCAGCGTCGTCGAGCGCACAAACCTGTTCCCACCCCACCGAGATGTCCACAAAAACACCCTCAGGTACATCTGCGAAGGGATCAGAATCAACTGAGCCCATGCCCCAACACCGAGCATCGCCGTCCGGGGTCAACCCACAACTCAAGCCCAGGGCCACGCTGAGCTTCTCAAATACGACCTCTGAAGGCGGTTGGGATTCGTTGTATTCGTTCGCGCCCCAACAGTGTGCGGCCCCATCGCTGGCGATGGCGCAACTGTGAGTAAGGCCCACCGACAAGCTGCGAAAGCAAAGACCGACATCAGTGTTTTCGTCATCACAATCATCGTCGGTCACGACGCCATCACAGTCGCCATCATCGTGGGTGGTCGTGCTCTCTGGGTCATCGTCTGCGCAATCGCCCATCATGGCTCCCGCATGGGCGAGCCCGGCACCAGTACAACTGATATCTGCACTCGATGTGGTGGTCTCGAAGTCCAACACATAACCGTCGTCGTCAGCGTCTATATAGCAAAGCTCTGTGGCGTCGCAGTCTTGGTCAACCCCATCGCCAGGGGCTTCAACCGCACCAGGATTTATGCCCGGAGTGGAATCGTCACAGTCGCCAGCGGGCGCATCCGCCAGGGCCAAGCCAGCACCGCTGCACAGTCCGTCTGGACTTGGCGTGAGGGCTGGAGAGTCCGTGGTAAACCCGTCTTCGTCTTCATCGACAAAGCACAGTTCGATGCCATCGCAGTTTTGGTCGACCTCATCTCCAGCCGTATCGAGGGCAGCGGGATTGATGGTGTCGTCAGCGTCATTGCAGTCGTCATCATCGTCGGCAAAGCCTTCGCCGGGGTCATCGCAATGGTCTGAGGGCCAGTCGCCGTCGCCGTAGCCATCGCCATCGGCGTCGCGGAAGAAGACCGTGGTCAACCCCTCATCGTCACCACCATCGCAATCGTTATCCACCCCATCACAGACCTCGACAGCCTCAGGATGAATCTCGCTGTTGCTGTCGTCGCAATCATCGGCTTTATCGGCCATGCCCTCGAGGGCGCAGTACAGGCCCAAAGATAAGCTCGGATCTCCAAAACCATCGCCATCGCCATCAAAAAACCACTCTGAGCGGTCCACAGCGTTGTCATCGGCGACGCCATCACAGTCGTTATCTGTGTCGTTGCAATACTCCTCGGCGTCAGGATAGGTCATGGCATCGGTGTCGTCACAGTCGGTGGCGACCAAAGACAAGCCAAGCTCGGGCGCGTCACCAAAGCCCATATCGGGAAAGTTTTCATCCAGACATATTCGGGCGGCCACTGAACCTAGGCCAAAGCCATCGCCATCTTCATCGGCATAAACCGGGATGCCATCCGCACCAAACCCATCGTTTTCGGCCTTACAGTCTTGGTCGATAAGGTCGCACATCTCGCGAGCGGTAGGATAAATGGTGGGGTCGGCGTCGTTACAGTCCCGGTCGTTACGGGAAAGGTTGTCGACATAGGGGTCTAAAAACCACGAGGGGCAGGCCTGTACCGGCTTGTCTGCATCACCGTAGCCGTCGGCGTCGGCATCGACGTATCCAGTCACGCTGTCTGTGGGTTCTTCATCGATGAGACCATCACAGTCGTTGTCAATGCCGTCACAAACCTCTTCAGCCTGAGGGCCAATCATGGCGTCGCTGTCGTTACAATCTCCGTTGAATTCAGAAAACCCATCGTTATCGTGATCGACGATGTCACTCGATATCGCACCAGCATGCCCCGCGGGTTCGTCTGCAGACGGGGGTGACTTCTCATAGCAGGCGGTGAGCACGAAACCGAAGAGCGCGAAGTATTTAACCATGACGATATGTCCTCTTTATGTGTGCAGGCTATCACGGTGAGTACCGCCCAAGCCACGGACTTTAAGGATTATGATAGGTGGCGATATGCCAAGCTTGATTCAGCCCCTACCCGACGGCCCTCTCGACATCATCGGGGACGTCCACGGTGAGGTGGAAGCCTTAAAACGACTGCTGTTTCGCTTGGGATGTGACCCGGTGGCTAAAACGGTCACCCGCCCCTTGGTGTTTGTGGGGGATCTCGTCGATCGCGGGCCCGACAGTGGCGCGGTCGTAGACTTGGTGATGGGGCTCGTCGAGGCCGGCGTGGCCCATTGCGTTTTGGGGAACCACGAGCTCAACATCTTGCTCAACGATAAAAAAGAAGGGAACGGCTGGTTTTGGGGCGATGACACAGACCAATACCAATACGCAGCCAACGGCCAAGTGCATGTGGAGCATTTTGACGCCACTGTCGCCAAGCCAGCCGATGCAGCCCGATACCTGAGCTTCTTTTCTTCTTTGCCTTTGGTGCTCGAAAGAGAAGACCTGCGCGTGGTCCATGCCTGCTGGAATGGCTCGGGCATCAAGAAGCTGCCCAAAACTGGCGACATTAGCAGTCTCGCTCGCGCGTGGGCCAAGAGCATTCGTGAAGACCACAAAGCCAGAGGGTTGTGGAGAGCCGAAAAGGCCGAGCGAGACGAATTCGCCCAACTGGTGAGGCTCGACATTCGACCCAACCGGGATCTGCCCAACCATGCGACGGCTGCCCAAGAACGCCAAAGCCTGCACCCGATAAAGGTGCTCACCAGCGGCCAAGAGGAGCGTGTCCCCTTTTCGGATATTTTCTTCGTCGGGGGGAAGTGGCGCTACGTCAAGCGTTTTGACTGGTGGAACACCTATGATGAAACCCCAGCTGTGGTGGTCGGACATTATTGGCGGCGCCGTGAAGACGCGGTGGTCGCCGGAAAACCTGATGCCTGGGCTACCGCACGCTTCACAGACTGGGCGGGCCCACGAAAAAATGTGTTTTGCGTCGATTACAGCGTGGGTCGACGGTTTTTAGAACGGGCCAAAGGGGCGACCGATACATTCGAAGGCGGGCTCGCGGCCCTCCGCTGGCCTGAGAAGACCTTGGTTTTTGATGACCGTGAGGGTGAAACCCCCACCACTTGAGCAGCAGCCACCGCCTCCTCTAATTTACTCAGAAGGGACTTCGCGGATGCCAGCACCTGCAAAGGTCACATGCTCCCATTGGGCTGGATAAGCCGATCCCTCGACCAGGCTAAACATCTCCGCCAGCAGGGTGTCGCCGGTCCAGCGCAAACGATACAGCCCGGTAGCACCCTCCGCTATGCCCTCTTGGGTGAGCAATATATCGCCTACAATGCTGTTAAAATAGT
>OBJC01000025.1_pt1 | contig 32514 bp, 29 predicted proteins | sample 1481521 | NCBI WGS metagenome assembly OBJC01 (sample SAMEA2341961, study PRJEB22496) | metagenome | biome: marine; feature: hydrothermal vent; material: water | place: Pacific Ocean | collected 2011/2012 | reverse complement strand
CCGATCTAGACCGGACCAATGTATATGTTTAGCTGCAACAACAGCTTTGATGACGACTCAGACGGTTTGACCGACAGTGCAGACCCAGGCTGTGAATCCGCTTTTGATGGCGATGAGTTCCACGTGCCCCAGTGCGACGATGGTGTAGACAACGACGGCGATGGCTGGACCGACCTCGAAGACCCCGACTGTACCAGCGAGCTCGACTACACCGAGGATGGCGGCTTTGGCACTGATGTGTGCAATGACGGTGTCGACAATGACGACGACGGTGTCATCGATGCCGCAGATCCCGGATGCGTGGATGCGCTTGACGGCGACGAAGAAGACCCATCCACTGAGTGCAACGACGGTATTGACAATGACGGCGATGGGTGGACCGACTTGGACGATCCCATCTGCTTAACGGTCGCTGTGGTGCTCGAGGACGACGGCACCGACCCAGATGGCCCCGCTTGTAACGACGGCATCGACAACGACTTCGACGGTGAGACCGACGCAGAAGACCCCGGCTGCTCTTCTGCAGACGACGATGACGAGGTGGACTAGCTGAGAGGTACATTGTATGTCACGCGTCATCGTGCTCAACAAGCCCTACGGGGTGCTGACGACCTTCACCGACCCCCAAGGACGGCCGTGTTTGGCAGACTATGTGAAGGTGCCAGGGGTGTACGCTGCAGGGCGGCTGGATAGGGACAGCGAAGGTGTGTTGGTGCTGACTGACGATGGTGCGCTACAACACAAAATCGCGCACCCGAGCGGTGGAAAATCCAAGGGCTACTGGGTCCAGGTCGAGGGGGTCCCCACCGATGAGACATTGGCCCGTTTGAGGGCAGGGGTGCTAATTAAGGGCGGAATGACCAAAGCTGCACGGGTGCAAATAATCGACCCGCCAGCGCTGTGGCCCCGCACCCCGCCTGTGCGTTTCCGAAAAACAGTCCCGACCCATTGGTTGGAGCTGTTCATCACAGAAGGCAAAAACCGCCAAGTCCGGCGCATGACCGCCGCGGTGGGCCTGCCGTGTTTGAGGCTGATTCGCTTTTGTGTGGGCGATTATCGGCTGGGCGAACTCAAGCCGGGGATGTGGCGTGAGGGCTAGGCGGCGAAGGTGTGCCGTATTCGATGACAATCGGGCGCCCCTTGGCGCTATGCTATATCAGCGCCTGTTGCCCCAGAGGTTGACTTGAACACATATTATTCGCTCCTATTGATGGCCTTTGCGATTGGCTGTACCCGCGACGCCTCGCTGTCTGCGGTCAAGGGTGTTCAGGCTGAACCGGCCTCGGACACCGCAGAGGCCAGCGACCCTGCACCACCAGAAGATACGGCGGGCACTGAGGCCGCCGTAGACGCCGAGGCCCCACCCGGGATGGTTAGACTCGCAGGCGGAACCTTCGATATGGGCTGCACCCCGGCTCCAGACGCACAGGGCGAGTGCATTGTCGATGAATATCCGGCACACGCAGTGACGCTCGGCCATGACTTCTGGATGGACGAACGCGAGGTCACCCAGGGCGCCTTTGAGGCCATGATGGGTTTTAATCCTTCCGAAGTCCCGGAGTGTGGGCCGGACTGCCCAGCAGAGTGTGTGTCCTGGCATTCGTCCGCGGCTTTCGCCAATGCCAAGTCGCTGATCGAGGGGCGAGAGGCCTGCTACACCTGTGAAGGCAGTGGGACCCATTTGGGTGGAGGCGAGTGCCAGCTTGCGGCCAATGTGACCTGTACCCTGGCCATGGCTCCGTATGAGTGCGATGGCTACAGGCTCCCCACCGAGGCGGAATGGGAGTATGGTGCGCGGTGTGGGACGGACCTACTGTACTCCGGTTCGGATGATGCGAGTGCGGTGGCATGGTGCACCGAGACCAGCGGTGGCTCGACCCATCCGGTGGGTCTTTTGCCTCCAAATGCCTGCGGGCTTTACGATATGACTGGCAATGTTTTCGAGTGGAACAGCGACTGGTATGCGAACGATTACTTTGAGGACTCTCCAGAGTCTGACCCCACAGGGCCAGAGGATGGCGATTTTCGCAGTTGCAGAGGCGGAGGATGGCGCCATGCCATCGATGATGGACATGGTCATCTTCGGGTGGCGGCCAGAATCAACCGTCCGGCGGACCTCCGCGACCGGGGCCTTGGGTTTCGTTTGGTGCTGACTGTGCCCTGAACACGGGGGTCAGGACCATCCCCTGTGGTAGATACAAAGTGGCACAAATGCAGATGCATCAACGTGTTTGGCCCAGACAGCGTTTATCTAATCCCGGCCCGGCCGGCCTCAGTCCACGCGGCCAAACGTGCCACAGGGGGGCTGCTCAGTGTTAGTTAGCCCGCACAAATCCGGTCCTGACCCCCTTGGCCGTGACATGTCTGGGTCCAGGTCGAGGGGGTCCCCACCGATGAGACATTGGCCCGTTTGAGGGCAGGGGTGCTAATTAAGGGCGGAATGACCAAAGCTGCACGGGTGCAAATAATCGACCCGCCAGCGCTGTGGCCCCGCACCCCGCCTGTGCGTTTCCGAAAAACAGTCCCGACCCATTGGTTGGAGCTGTTCATCACAGAAGGCAAAAACCGCCAAGTCCGGCGCATGACCGCCGCGGTGGGCCTGCCGTGTTTGAGGCTGATTCGCTTTTGTGTGGGCGATTACGGACTGGGCACCCTGCAGCCTGGTATGTGGCGTGACGGCTAGGGCTAAAAAACTAGCCTGTGCTACTATTTTGCTTCGTTGACTGTAGAAACCGCACCAAAAAAAAATGGAACCTTAAAATGAAATCTAATTCCTTATCCCTCCTTGGCTTCGCTGGACTTTTCTTGGTGGCGAGCCCAGCCTATGGGAATCCAAACCCTTGGACCGACTGTGGTATCGGCGCCCTGATTTTCAGCAAGTCGGGAGCAGCAGCCAAACCCCTGGCCGCAATCTCCAATATTATTTGGGACTTGGGCTCAACAGGTAGCACATCATCCAGTTCCTCACCCGACACCTGTGCCGGTGCCGACGTTTCTGCAGCCATGTTCATTCAAGAAAATTTGAACGTCATCGAGGAACAAGTCGCCATCGGTTCTGGCGACCACCTAGCAGCCGTTCTGGATATTTACGGATGCAACACCGACATCCAATCAGTCATCTCGACTGAGCTTCGCAAGAGCTTCCAAAGCACGACTGCCACCCCCGCCTACTGGACGGCCAATCAAGCTGAGAAGGCTGAAGCGATTTGGAAGCAACTCAGCACGCACGTGAGTAGCCACACCGACGAGTGCACGGCCTAGTCACCAAAAACCCTCGCAACGACACGCCAGCCCCGTTCGGTAACGGGGCTGGCCGTTTTTTGGCGTCTGCCCTCATCGGGTGGATGCTGATTTTCAACTCAGCAAGCGCAGCAAACACCCTTATTGCAGACAGACTAAAAGCCGAGGCGGCGACCTTAAACCTGGCCTATCACCCAACTTGGGGCCGGCTTCTTCATTATAGATCGCCAGCCCAGGCCACAACTAGAAACAAAAGCCGAATCACCACAAAAGACTTCTTTCTCCACCCATTGGGAGCGAGCAACCCCCAGCTTGAACTCCAGGCTACGATTGAAGCGTATCTTTCTCCAGCTGGCGACACACCCAACGCACACCCACGATGCCGGTTTCCCGCCCGTTATTTGTGGTTAAAACGCCACATCAACCTCCCACCTTTTGATGACCATTGCTCATCATTCGAAAACTGGAAGCGGGACAAAGCCATAGAGAACATCACGGTGATTTTTGCCAGTGGGCAATTCACCAATGCAGCCTCGTTCTTTGGGCACGTGCTCATTTTATTGGAAGAAAGAGAACAAACACAATCAACAGAACTCTTGAATGTATCACTCAACTACGGTGCCTTGATTCCTGAAAATGAGAATGGCTTTGCTTATGTTTTCAAGGGCCTATTTGGGGGATACGACGCGGCGTTTTCAAACCGTGAGTTTTTCTATCAAAACCACGCATACGCTCACGAAGGCCAACGGGACCTTTGGCTATATGAGCTCGACCTCGACCCGAATAAGGTCGACTTGTTGGTCGCCCACGCCTGGGAGCTATACCACGCGCGTTTTAAATATTATTTTATTCGCGACAACTGCGGTTTTGAAATGATGGAATTTTTGTCTTTGGTCATCAAAGACATCAAGGCCCCTAAAAAGTTTTGGTATACCCCCCTCGATCTGTTCAATACCCTCGAGGCCTCGACCGAGGTGTCTTTCAAAGGGATCACCCGCCGCCCATCCACGCGAAGCCGGTTTCAAGGGCGGTACAGCAGCTTGTCAATATCACAGCGCCGGGCATTAAGGCAAAAGTTGAAGCGACCGAGAGACGACCCAGAATCCCCTCGATTTCAGGCCCTAAAACCTGTAGAACAGAGCACCGTACTCGATGCGCTTATCGCCTATACCGAGATCAACAGTCGGGGTAAAAACAAGAAAAAGAACCAGGCGAACACGGCCGACCGAGCACGCTTCATCCAGCAGCGGTTGACCCTTCCGGCACGACTTGAACCTGAGCAAGAGCCAGACATGCCTGCGCCCACCGAGGATCAAAACACATCGATGTTTCGGCTTGGAAGTTATTGGCTGGGGCAGGAACATCTTGGGCTTGAGATGCATATTCGCCCAGCTTATCGAGATGTCCTCTCCATGGCCCAGATCGACCAAACCTTCGGCCTTTCGGTTGGGGAATTGAGACTGGGGCTGGACAGCCGAGGCCCCTTTATTCGGCGACTAGACCTTCTCTCGGTCACATCTTTGGGCCTGTCCAAAACCGGGCTTCCAGCCGACTCAGGGTTTGCGTGGACCTTGCGCACCGGAGCCCAGCAACAAGCGATTGAAGGTTCCGATCGCCTGAGTGCTGTCTTGCATTTGGGGGTGGGTAAGGCCTTTCCCCTCGGGGAACGCGCGCTGATTTACGGGCTAATTGAGGGCCAGACTCAAACGCCGCATTTTGAAGAAGGTCACCTCTCGGTCGGCCCACATATCAGTGTTATCGCCAAGCCAACAAACTGGTGGGCCTGGCAGATTCAAGGAAATTATGGGCGGTATTTAGACCGGTCAATCAACACCTACGATTGGTCGGCTGAGCAGCGTTTTGGCGCATCAAAAATTGTGGACTTCCGCTTTAAGGTTGGCGGCCGAAAGCGGGTGGAAGAGATCGCGATAAGTGGTGGATTTTATTGGTGAGATTTTCAAGTGCCAGACCAATCGACAATCGACTTTAAAAAGTGACGTAAAGCGTGGACTTGTCTACATTTCTATCCTCATTTCGGACGGACGACCTGCCAGCCGCGAGGCCCGGGACACCTGTGCGATTTTCGGATTCATTAGGGCCCGCCATCGATGGGGCCGGAATGGGTATCGCGAGATGCATCGCCACTATCGACGCCCTTAAAGGGTGACACCGCTCCAATACACAAAACAGGTGTCCGCACCATCTAGCGAATACACACCGCCGCTGTGGCGTGACGGCTAGGGCTAAAAACTGAAAAAAGAGCCTAGGAATGGGCATAACTCAGGCCATACCCCTGCGAAAAACCGACCCCTCATCCAGGAACAAGCTACCTTTAGGTGCCACTTAGCCAGGTTAATTGCGACAACCCCCGGATCTGCCATGAAAAAATACGCCAATCTCGCCGCACTCACCTGTGCATCCGTGCTCACCATGGCCACATTGAAAGGCTCCGGAGGTAACAGCTACAGCGTGGTCAGCACTGACCTCGAGTTTTATACCGATGGACGCCACATCACCATCGACATCGGACCCAAAGAAAGTCGTTTGGAGGCCATCGGACATGATGGACCCATCTTTTTGGGTCTTGGGGTGTACTACGTCGACAGGGCATTCGCGGACTTACCGCGATGGGCGATGGATATCGAAGACGAAGGCGAGACATTTTTTATCGATGGCGGATTTTCCTTCGGTGGTGAGATTCATACTGAAGACGATGGTACCTTTGGCGACCTAAGCGCCGAAATAGGCAGACTGTGTACCGCCGAAGATTCAGCCGAAGATTCAGCCGAAGACTGCCTCCCATGCAATATCAATGAAGGTTGCAGCTTCAGACTCGACCTTTCGGTCTGTCATTCGCGTGGCGATGAAATGAACAGAGCGTTTGTGACCATTCAAGATGAAGATGGAGAGCCGATTGGCTTCGACTGTCCCAAAGGCGAGCCACAAGAACCCTGTCGGGGCCTAGAAGGCTGGCTCGTGATTGAACACACCGAAGGTGAAGTCGATTTGTGCGAATAGCCAAAATAGGCCGACCCTAGCCGACGCTATACGCCACCCGGTCACCCTCGGTATGATGGTGCTGTGGGGGCTGAATGACCATGTATTCAAGGATTGGTTCTCAAACTCAATCACCGGCAAACTCTCGGATGTGGCCGGCCTCGCAGTGGTACCACTGATTCCAGTTTGCCTGTACGGGATGGTTTGTTCAGCGCGAAAACAGCCAACGAAGCACGCCAAGCATGTGTTGTATTTCAGCCTTTTCGCTGTGGGAACGCTATTCGCCGCAGTCAACACACTGCCAATGGCCAGCGATGCATATCAATATATGACCGCAGTCGCGCAATGGCCCTTCCGCGCAATCGCCCAAGCACTGACCGCCACCACGCTGCCCGCACTCAAACCACTCAACCACACCCTCGACCCTAGCGATTTGTGGACACTACCAGCCCTGCTAATCCCGTGGTGGGTATCGGGGTCTGACCCGGAGGTGTGAATCTCAAGCGCTTAGCGCGGGCGGGCGCCTGATAATCAAGGACATCCCTGAGCGTCATGGGCTTGTCCGCGCGACCCGAAAACCAAGGCCGACGGTCCGTGACAATGGGGGTGCCACACCTCGCGCTCGAACACGTGTGAACTCGGCATTGGAATACCAATCCCCCCCTCGAGCGCTACGCCCCTCGCCACTGGGCGGGCCGATTGGGTCAATTTCTATGGACGTTCCATAATGTGAAAAGCCGTACCAATCCTGAACCCACTCCATGACGTTGCCGCTCATATCATACAAACCGCACATATTCGGCGCTTTGGAGGCCACATCGCGGGTGCCAGTCAAGAGGCCATACACCGCGACCATGTCCACGGAGTCTGAGCCTGAATAAATAAAGCTCATCCCGCAGCTGGCCGCAGCCTCCCACTCGGCTTCGGTGGGCAGCCTATAGCCAGAGCAGTCGACTGGCGAGACGACGCTTACACAAGCCGTAAAGACGTCCAAACCTGAGCACGAATAGCAGGACTCATAGCCCTCTACTGCGCTCATTTCGTTGGCGAAGGCCGCGGCTTCGTGCCAACTCACGAGTTCGACGGGCCCATTTGCAAGCCAGTCACACCACGCGGGACTCGCGCCCATCATGGCCGCGTATTCATCTTGAGTGACCTCGGTCTCACCCATGTAGAAGTCTCGAGAAATGGTGACGGGGTGTGAGGGACCCTCATCTGTGGAGCATTCAATCTCGCCCCCAAGATCACAGCCCATCTCAAAGGTCTGGGCATCAATTTTGATCATGGTTCCGCCGTGACTCGCCTCGTATACGCCGCCATGAATGGGCGGGTCACCGTCGGTGTCCGAGTCGGTATCGGTATCGGTATCCGAGTCTGCATCTGTATCGGCGTCTATGTCGCTATCGGCATCCCCGTCAGCGTCAACTCCGGTATGGCCACCGAAGCCACCATCGGTATCCGCGTCCGTGTCGGCGTCCGAATCTGCATCGGGGTGCTCGCCGAAGCCAGTATCATCCCCATCTGAATCGAAGGCCTCTCCGAACCCAGTGTCATCTGCGTCAGCATCCGCATCTGCGTCAAAATCAGTGTGTTCACCGAACCCGGTGTCGTCAGCGTCGGCGTCAGCGTCGGCATCAGCGTCAGCGTCAGCGTCAGCGTCGACATCGGCATCAGCATCAGCATCAGCATCAGCATCAGCATCAGCATCAGCATCAGCGTCGGCATCCGCGTTCACACTGGCAACCTCTGAGTCCTTCACACCTGTCGATGCACACCCGGCCACAAACAGTGTCGTCAATAACAAAAATTCTTTTTGCATTCAGCCTCCAAAGCACACAGCGCTAAACCTATTTTCATGCCACCGAAGGCACTTATATTTCGAAGATATATCACCGACCCAACTGCTTTTGTCATCACAGACTGGTCCTTGCCAGCCGAAAGCCGAGCCATGTTTTGGCACTCGTTTCGCTGCGATTGTTACGGTTGACCACCCGTGCTTCGTAAGACAAGCTGTTGAAGTCTCCGCCGCGAATGACCCGATAGCCACCGCCACCCGGCCCTGCTGGGTCCACCATCGAACCGCTTCCATACATGCCATACCAGTCGCTTGTCCACTCCCATAGGTTTCCGCTCATATCAAAAAGACCGCAGGCATTGGCGTCCTTCCCGGCGACTGGGTGATAAACCAACCCTGAGTTTCCTGCGTACCAAGCGACCGGGTTTGCGAAGTCTGAGCCCGCGTACATCGTGTCAGATCCGCACTGAGCGGCCGACGCCCATTCCGCCTCTGTTGGAATACGATAACCATCACAAATATAGGGTGTGGTCGTGGCATCTACACACCTCACGCCGCCGCCCGAACCCGAGCATGAGTAGCAGCGCTCAAGGCCATCTGTATCGCTGACCGCGTTGGCGAAGGCCTTGGCCATGTGCAGGTGAATTCTATTCGCCGGGCAGTCCTCACCGCAGCCGGCATATAAAGGTGAATCTGCACCCATCATCGCTGTGTATTGGCCTTGAGTGACCTCGGTCTCTCCCATGAAATAGTCGTGGGTCAATGTGACCATGTGAGCGGGAGACTCATCGGTGGTGTCACAAAAGAGGTCGCTCTCTAGGCCAACCTCACCGTCGGTGCAGCCCATTTCAAATGTCCCGGCAGCTATCGGGACCATGAAGCCACCGTGACCACCTGAGTAGCTGCCCTCAGTGAGTCCCAAGTCAGCATCACTGTCTGCGTCTGCGTCTGCGTCTGCGTCGGCATCGCTGTCGGCGTCTGCGTCTGCGTCGGCGTCTGCGTCGGCGTCGGCATCGCTGTCGGCGTCTGCGTCTGCGTCTGCGTCGGCATCGCTGTCGGCGTCTGCGTCCGTGTCGCTGTCGGCGTCGGCGTCTGCGTCTGCGTCTGCGTCTGCATCGGCATCGCTGTCGGCGTCTGCGTCGCTGTCTGCGTCTGCGTCGGCATCGCTGTCTGCATCGCTGTCTGCATCGGTATCTGCGTCTGTGTCTGTGTCTGTGTCCGCGTCTGCGTCCGCGTCGGCAACGACCATCGATCCGCCGGTGTCGCCCTTCCGACTTTCACAGCCAAGGGTCAGTGTACAAACCAACAACATCGAAACTGAAAATGAGCGCATACGACCTCTATTTTTTACAAAGTAACACATACTTTTGGCTTCAGTGCCCTGTGCCTATGATGAGAGGCGGTGTGCTTTCTTCCCACCCGTGATGTGGTGTGCCGTGCTCCGCGCGTTGTACAGTACCCATGCGTCCCCATCAATTAAAAAATGACGCGGAGGATAGGGTTCAGGCCGTGAATGATGTGAATGAAAGGACCTGGCTCAAGGCGCTCGCTTGGGTGATGACCCAGCCGGGCTTGCTCGAGGGCTTGCCCGGTGGGCATGCGCCATTGCTTGAGCCCGAAGACCCCCGTCTTCATGCCTTGCTCTCCAGGGACCCCGCGGGTCTAATGCAGCTGCTCCAAGGCCCCCGAGCCCACAAGCTCGGCATCGCCTTCGAGGCCTTGATGCTGTGGGGGCTCGACCACGGCCTCGGCTACCGCTGCATCGCACGCGATTTGCAGATCCAAGACGGCAAGCGCACCATGGGAGCCCTCGACTTTATTCTGGAGGCGCCCGATGGTGCCCATGAGCACTGGGAATTGACCTACAAGCTGTTTCTGCAGTGTGACAATGGTCTCGAATGGTCGAGCTGGCTGGGGCCCCGGGGCCGCGACCGCTTGGATGCGAAAGTCAGCCGTATGCTCAGCCACCAGCTTCCGCTGTCAGAGACCCCCCAAGCCACGGCACGCTTGGCATCGCTGGGTGTGGATCAGATCCACCGCCATCGGCTGATGGTGCAGGGGGTGCTCTTTAGCCCTTGGGGTGCTGCGCCCAGCCGTGCCACGCAAGGCCACCAGACCGCCCAAGGTCGCTGGTTGCGCCCATCCCAGCTTCAGGCCCTCACCGGGTCCAGGCCACAGGCCACTTGGGTCCAGCGCGTGCGACCCCTCTGGTTTGGTCCCTGGTCCGGAGGCGCCGATGCGATCATGCCGGCCACAGCCTTCCTTGGCGCCATCGGCACAAGCCCCCTCGAGAACGCCCAGCTGTGGAGTTGCTTGGCTTGGGATGACCATCCCGAGGAGATGTTCTTTGTGGTTCCGGAGACGTGGGGAGCCTAGGAATCACCGGCCGAGGCCAATCGCCTTTGGCGTGAACCCGCACACCTGAGCGGACCCCGCGATGGCTTTAGTCGGTGGTCGTTGGACCGTGATGTCGTCGCCGGCGGAAGGCGATGAATGTGAGTATCCACGCAAACAGGCCGGCAGGCTGATGGCTGCTGGCAACGCTTGAGCAGGGTCCACAAGCGTTCGACTTAGGGTCTTCATATACAGTTGCGTCAGTGACGGTTGGGGACTCGTCCTGAGGCATCTCAGTGCCAGGTTCATCGCTGTCACCGCCCAAACCGGGCTCAAGCTGTACAACGTGCACCCCCGCAACCTCCAGGTCGAACTTGAGGGTGCCATCTTCAATCGTCAAAGGTGTCATCCCAACCCGGTCGGTTGCGGTGACACCTGAGTCCGGCAGGGTAATGACCACGTCACGCTTTGCGCCCATGCCTGTGTTGACGATCGCCAAGAATGTGCCATGGCTTTCGCTGGGGTAGGCCCGCACGATGACCTCGGCATCCGACGCAGCGCCAGTGAGAATCTCGCTGGGGATGGCCGGCAGGGCCAGAAAGGCAGCGTTGAACGCCCGGGTCGGCACAGGGAAGCCCCTCGAAAAGCTTGAGCCCGCCAGGTACCCAATGTAGCGCGGGTCACCGTGGGCCAATGCTTTGGCTTCAGCGAGCATGGAGAAGGCACCGGCCCGGTCCACATCGGCGACAAAATAACCGACACTGGTGCCACTGCTGTCACTGCTGTCCGTCATTGTGTTCTCGTTGAGGTTGAAGTGACGAATGATCGCAAGACCGGATGGCGTCCGAAAGGTGTCCAAAGCCACTTGAGAGGCGACCGTGAACTGGCTGCTGAAGGGAAAGGTCATCATCGCGCCAGGCGTGTCCTCGTAGTTCTGAGGATCAGGCCGAGGGGCGGAGTGCTGCCATTCGTACATGCGTTTTGAGGGGTCGGTGCATCCATCTTCGTTCCAGTTGCCCTGGTCTGCAAGCATCTGAGAGAGGTACTTGTCCTCTGCCATGTACGTGTCGAAGTCTTGTGCGCTCATGCCAGAAGGCTCAAACCGGGTGGGGTCATCGGTCACGATGCCGCCGCCTACCCACGGCCCCCCCTCCTCGCTGTAAGCGGTGAAGAGCATCGCTTGTTCACCCTCGAGATTGTCCTCCAGATAGGCATGCAGGCTTGTCAGAAAGTCGCGGCGCTTGAGGCCCCACCAGTCCCGGTAGGCGGCCAGCTTTGTGGCGTCCTCGCGAAGCGCCTCGCGGGTGGCGGGCTCTCCTGCGAGCATCTCATCGGAGTAGCGCTGCAGGGGCTCGTCAGCGAAGCTCACCGGCAGGTCACTTGGCCGGGTTCTCAGCCATGCGCCCACAAAAGTGACCTTGTCTTTGTGGTCCACGATGGTCAACTCGAGCATCTTGCGCAGGTCTTCATATGTGTCGGGGTCGGTGAGGTCCGCATTGGCCCGCTCTCCCCACCAAATGTGGGTGTAGCCCTCACAAGGTACAGCGCTGCTGAAGCCCGAGTAGCGGTCTCTCCACAAGGGTCGCGCCAACACCTGGTAGCCCAGCCCGTTGTCGCCCTTGCTCCCGGCGTACTCATAATAAGGCAGCACATAATGGTCGTATTCGGTCAACATCTCGATGATGTTCGCCCACCGCTGGGGATAGCTGCTCTGGTGAACCCAGTCATTCCCGCCATAGGCTGTACTGTCCCACCCTTGATTGGCACCAAATTCGAGCAGGTCTTTGGAGAAGGTGTTGATGCCCAAAAAGTCCATCAAGCGTGCCTTGTATTCGTACCAGTCTGTTTCGTTTACGACCCCCCGAACCGTCTCATCGAGGGAGTTGATGACATCGTCACTCATCTCCTCTCGAAAGAAGATGTGCCGCCGAGGGAGGTCGTCGGGCGGGTAGTTGATGGTGACACTGAGTGCGCTGGGATCATCCACTGCGTACAAGCGAATCGCGGAGATGGCAGCGCCATGGGAGAGTGGGGCCTGTCGCTGTGCAGTTGCACTTCCTTGCCATGCGCCGGGCTGGGCGATGATGACCCAAAAGCCATCCTCAGGGGTATCCGAACGGGCGGTGCGCTGTACATCCTCAAATCGATCATGAAGCCAGAACAGTTGGCGGTAGGTCTTGGTCTCACCACTCAAGGGGAAGTCCAGAGACTCCAGGCTGGTGACAGCATAGCCCGTCGTTGCATCGCCAAGCGCCGTCCCTGTTGAGAAGCCCCGGCTTGTTTCTGCACCCCGGTTGAGGAGAAAGACTGTTCTTGGTTCATCCTCTGGGAAGGCCACCTCCAACATATATGCTTGACCGGCCACCAAGCCCTTGTCTTTTCCGATTCGATAAGCGAAGTGCCGGGGTCCACCGACATTGGGCAGCACGCGTGCATCCGAGCCCAGCAGGGTCTGGACCTCACTGACACCCGGTGCGCTCTCGCTAAACTCATGCCCCAGATCTTCGCCGACAATCACTTCGTCGATGAGCTCAAGCATACCAAAAGGAGGACCGGCATCTCGGGCCTCTGCGTGGGCGGGGCTTGCGATGGGGCCCAGGCCCAGAAAAAGGGTAAAAACGATGGTTTGAACGTTTAAATTCTGAATATTCATCATTCGACTATAGTGGAGAAGAACCGAAAGTTCACGTTCGATGTGTCAGTCAACAATATTTGATTGACGGACACCATCTTTGGGCGATCAATCAAAATGGGGGCCATCAGTCATGTTCGACGCCAAGTTCGAAGATCTCCAAAAACGCGGGCCTTTCGTGCCCACCCGAGAAAGCGCTTCACCTCAAACAAGAACGCCGCCCGCACAATCAATATGTGAGCGCCGTCTTTGTTGATGGGTGCGGAAGGGGGGACTTGAACCCCCACAACCTATGGTCGCCAGATCCTAAATCTGGTGCGTCTACCAATTCCGCCACTTCCGCATTCTCGGGGCACCTAATCCGATACCGTGGCCGCGGTAAAAAAGATGGGCGGGATGTATAAAATTTGAGCCCGCCTTATTTCGCGGGCGCCAAGCCCTCAGCGATCAGCCAATCCACCACATCTTGAATCGTCTCGTCCGCAGACCGGTGGATGTAGCCCAACTCTCGGCGAGCCTTGCTGCAGTCCACAAACCAAAACAAGGTGCCGTAATCGACAATATCTGGGATCACGGGCGTGGGTAAACGCAAGGTCACCAGGGTTTTAATCAAGCCCTTGATCACCATATTGGGCATCTGAAGAATGAACTTTCCTTTTTGGCCGCCCGCCACAAGGGTCTTCTCCATCACTTCACGCACATGAAGATTTTCACCCCCCAAGATATAGCGCTCACCAGCCCTACCCTTGTGCAAAGCCCCAATGATACCCGCCGCGATGTCCTCGACATGGGCCACCGCCGTGCCACCATGCAATGACATCACCGGCCAATCTTTAAGGGCGTCCAACAAATAGCTCGCGGTAATCAACTCCTCGTCTTCTGGGCCATAAACCTCACAAGGGTTGACCGTCATCACTGGCAATCCATCCGCAGCATACTCGGCACAAATCTTCTCAGCCTCGTGCTTGGCCCCCGCATAAACATATTTTTTGGTGTCGAGCTTAAACGCCGTTTCCTCGTTCATCATCACCGGCTGTTTGGTGCCGTTTATCGCCGCACAGCTCGATACAAACACCGTCCGAACACCCCCAGCCCGCTTGGCCGCCTCCATCACATTCCGAGTGCCATCCACCACCACGATGCGCATAATCGGCGAGCGAATTTGCTCCCAAGAACTGATGCTCGCCAGGTGAATCACACCCTCACAGCCCGCCATGCCGGCCACCAAACTGTCCACATCTCGGACATCACCCAAATGCCTTTCGAAAGGCACCATATCGATCCGGTGAGTCTTGGAGCTTTCCCGAACCAAACACCGCACCGTATGCCCTGCTGCGTGCAACTGACGCACCACCCGAGAGCCGATAAAACCGTTACCACCCGTCACAAAAACCTTCATGCCCACTCCATTGACTTCGCGACGCCCATAACCTCGGGCACGCCAGACTGTTTGGGTTAAACGCACCCGCCAAGAAGGAGCACACCATGGACAGCATCGCGCAACGTACACATACCTGCGGAGAGCTTCGGCCCGAACATGCCGGTCAGACCGTCACCATCCAAGGCTGGGTCGACTCTGTGCGCGATAAAGGCGGCGTGATGTTTTTGATCCTCCGCGACCGCTATGGCCGTGTGCAGGTCACCTTGGACGAACGCTGTGGCCCCAACGCATGGACCGACGCCAAAGCTGCACGCCTGGAGTACGTCCTCGAGGTGCAAGGTAAAATTCACACCCGCGAAGACCACGCAGTGAACGCCAAAATGGAGACCGGCGCCATCGAGATCATCGCTGACCGAGTCCGGGTGCTGACCACCACCAAGCCTTTGCCCTTTACCATCACCGACGAAGCCAAAGCATCAGAAGAAGTGCGCCTTAAATACCGCTATCTCGACCTTCGACGCGGCCCACTTCAAGATGCCCTAAAGACCCGGCACAAGGCCGCCCTCGCCGTGCGCAATCACATGGACGCCAATGGGTTTTTGGAGATTGAGACGCCGATTTTGAACCGCTCAACCCCCGAGGGTGCCCGCGATTATTTGGTGCCCAGCCGGGTGCACGCTGGCCACTGGTACGCCCTCCCCCAGAGCCCGCAAATCTTCAAGCAGTTGTTGATGGTCTCAGGCATGGACCGCTACTTTCAAATCGTAAAATGCTTCAGAGACGAAGACCTCCGGGCAGACCGCCAACCCGAGTTCACCCAAATCGATGTGGAGATGAGCTTTTGCACCCGCGAGAGCATCACCACCATGGCCAACGACCTCACCCGCCATGTGTGGTCGACAGTCATCGGGCACGAGATCGGCGAGATCCCTACCATCACCTATCACGAGGCCATGGAACGCTTTGGCCGCGACGCACCCGACATCCGATTCGCCATGGAGCACACCACGGTCGACTGGGCTTCGAGTGAATTCCGGGTTGTCTCAGGCGCTGCCGAGGCCGGCGGTATCGTCAAAGCCATGGTGGTCAAAGGTGGTGTCGAAGGCACCAGCAGAAAAGTCATCGACGGGTGGACCGAGTTCGTCAAACGCTACCGTTTGGGCGGACTGCTCTGGGGAAAAGTCAACGCCGATGGCTGGACCGGCCCGCTCTCCAAGGTGGAGGCTGAGCTTCGAGCCCAAATCCCAGATGTTGAAGTCGGCGACCTGGTGCTTGTTGGCGCCGGCCCTGCCGCCCACGTTCACGCCGGGCTCGGCAAGCTTCGGGAGCACATCGCACGACAACGCGACATCATTCCGAACGGGACCTTCTCGTTCGTGTGGGTGGTCGACTTTCCAGCATTCGACCATGACGAAGAAAACGACCGTTGGGTCGCGATGCACCATCCTTTCACCAAGCCCCTCGACGAACATATCGGATGGCTGGGGACCGACAAGATGGGCGACATTTTATCCGATGCCTATGACTTGGTTTGCAATGGCTCCGAAATCGGCGGAGGCTCCATCCGTATTCACGAAGCAGACGTTCAGGCCAAAGTCTTCACAGCCCTCGGTCTGTCCGATGAAGAAGCCCAAGACAAATTCGGCTTTCTCATGAACGCGCTGCAATACGGTGCCCCACCCCACGGTGGACTCGCCATGGGCTTTGACCGCTGGTGCATGCTCTTGTGTGGCACGGAGAACATCCGAGACGTCATCGCGTTTCCAAAAACCACCACCGCTCAAGACCTGATGGCCGGCGCCCCAAACCGGGTGGACCCTGCTCAACTCGACGAGCTGTATGTGAAGAACACCGATGGCTAAGGCCTGAGTGGTTTGGCCTGGGTGGCTCGAGGGCCATCAGCCAGATGGGGCGCTTACTTCCAACGCCGCATGAAGTAGTACACGATGGCTGCTGGCCAGAAACCGATGGCCAAAAGGACCAAACAGCCGACGCTGCCTTTGGCCTTTCCCCCTTCCGCTTCGCCCGGGGTGTTTACATTGACCACCACGGACGCAGGTGGCGCGGCGACAGCACCCGTTGTTGCTGCTGGAGGCGCTGGGGCTGGGGCTGGGGTGCTTTGGGCCGCACCACACCCTGTGCACTTATTGGTGGCATCATCAACCGCCGCACTACAAAATTCGCATACTCTCATGATTCTTCTCCAGCTATTCGGCCTTTGGGTGGCCCATCATAAACCAAGCGCAGCAAAAAGATAGGGTGATCAACGCAAGGTTTTCATCACCGCTTCTCGTCGAGCGATTACCCGTTGGGCGGCCTGGGAAACAGTGACAATCTTTTGAACCAAAACAGCCTCAGCCTCTTGGCCCTCAGCCTCGTCCAACGCCACCAATGCCATCTCGATGGACTTGAAGTGTTGATCGACTTCGGCGTCCACCGCTTCGCTGCCTGCTAAAGACTCAGCAGTACCAAAGTGCATCGCCTCCGCAACCGCATCGATGGCCGTTAAGGCGGCGCCAAAACCCTCTGCCGTACACATAGCAGCGCGATCCCGGATTGCACCGATTTTCAGATTGAGCTCCACAGCTGGGGCTTTGACCCGTTTTTCATCCGCGTCCATCTTCTCAATCGCTCGGTTGGTGACTGAAAACGCACCCAAACTCAGCACCAAACCCAACAATAAACCCATATTCAACACCAAGACCCAGCCTGAGCTTATGTCGCTAAATACCACCGCAAGCGCCAAGAAAACAACACCTGCTGCGTACAAATTACAAAATGTGATGGCTGTGAATTGAAACGGAAAGGCGTCCTTTTTTCGGGCATCGGTGGCCACCATCCAGATCGGGACATTGAACCAAACAATGTGTGCGAACAGGATGCTAAGAACCGTGGCCCAAAACCGGGTGTTTCGGTCATCGAAGCCGCCACCGACCAAGGAAATTGCACCCAAAAATACCGCGATCGAGGCCCCCATTATGGCGAGCTGCAACCCAATAGAACTTCGCTTATTACCCATCGTCATGCTCACTCCTACTCGGTGTCACCACCTGAAGAACCGGGAAAAGGAGGCGGACCGCCCCCACCGAACGGAGGCGGTCCAGCGGGTTGAAAGAGCGCCTGAAGCTCTGGGACTTGCCCAGCCCCGACCCACCCAGCCATGCCTTCTCTCCACACCGGTGTCTCGCCCGTAAACTGCCCAGTGGCCACCCCTTCTTTTAAAGTCGCCACGGGGTAAGGGCCCATCTGCTGACCGTTCAAGTGAACAAAAAACTGGGTGGTCTGTGCAGCCCCAAAAGGAGATGCTGCTGGGCCAGGAGGTGGGGTCGCAGTGTTGAGTTGGCCCATCATTCCGCCCATTTGGCCGCCCATGGCAGCACCCATGCCAATGCCCATCCCAGCACCCATCCCGGCGCCCATCACAGCGCCGCTACTGCCCTCATTGGCCGCCGCAGCCTGCATGACCTCAAAGGACCGTTCTTGCTGATAATTAAAGCCGAGGATGTCCATCTCTGCCTTCTTGGCCAGCGCACCCTTGAGCTGTATCACCGCCGGGTCGTCCTCTGGCGTAGAGATAGACATCACCCGAAACTTCTGTAGGCCCAGCCCAAACTCGGCAAACTCCTCACCAAGGTGCGCTTCTAGCAACTCAGACACATCCGAGAGATATGCAGATATCTCCAAGATCGATATCTTCTTGTGAATGATGTGCTCAGCGATCAGGTCTTTGGTTCGGGCCATCACGATGCCCTTAAAGTACGAATTCAGTGAACTCTCAGTGAACGCAGGCAAGGTCCCAACCAACTTCTCCAAAAACTTTTTGGTGTCCGTGATTTTTATACCAAACTGACCGAAAGCGCGGACGGGCAACATGATGTTGTATTCGGGGTCTTTGAGTTGCATCGGCGTGGCCGTGCCCCACTTGACGTCCAGTGCGACCGCCTTGTTGACGAACCAAACCTCGGCGGTGAACGGCGTCTTTCCGCCGAACGGGATCCGCATAAACTTCTCAATCAACGGGAAGTTCTTGGTATCGAGGGTGTGTCGACCCGGACCAAAAGGCCCAAAATACCGACCCTCTTTCATCAACATGGCTTCTTGGGTTTCTTGAACGATCAACTGCGTCCAGGTTCCCAAATCTGTTGTGGGATGTTTGATCGCATACACACCCTTCGGCGCGTTCCACTTGACGACATCAATCAAAGCCATCTTTTAGGCCTCACTGCTAAATATTAAAATGAAAACCCCAGCTCCGACGCTGCTTTCTGAGCGCGACTATAGCACTTCTGACCCGTTTACTTTCCACCCATCGCCACAACCACCCCAGCCACGGCCGCCAACACCACAAGCACAGCCCCGATTATCTTGAACCAACTCCAAGGCGCCGTGCCGTGCATCTTTCCGGTCACGCCATTCACGACATAATGAAAGGTCTCACCTTTGTACCGGTAGGCAGCGATCCAAATCGGCAATAAAAAGTGCTTAAAGCGACGGTCCCAGTGCCGGATTTGATGACTCAAATCCTTGTGGGTATCGCCAGGAATCTCGGACCGAAGCAATCGGAGCACCTCGGCCTCGATACCTTCGAGGGCCATTTCCCAAGACTGCTGAATCGAGCGTTGGCTGCGTTCGGCGATAAAGCCCGCCAAATACCGATTATCGTAGGACACTAAACGCGATGTATCGAACGGTAACAACCCTTGGAATAAAGCCTGTGATACCCCGTTAGAGCCGCTCACCAACCAATCATCGTACGCCCGCTCAAACACCCCAGAGACCGACTCCCAGCGTGTCCTTCTCTCCTGCTTTGAGCCGCCTTTTCCATCGGAAACATCAACCGTATAGTGGTATCCAGCCTTGGCCTGCCAGCGGGTCTGGGTCTTTAAATCAAAGCTGAAGGCCGGTATGTATACACCCCTGAGCGTTTCAAGTTTGGACATGCGCTTGAGGTCGGATGGCCGAAAGTGAAGCGTCCCAGCCCATCGGGAAAAATCCGAACGGGCACGCATCTTATCGATGGCGAAAGGCAGCAGACTCTCGGGTCGAATGTGGTCATCTTTTACCGGCTGGACCTCCAGCTGACTTGTGCCACAAAATGCACACGCGGTCTCCGTTACATGAGGCTCAACCGCTGAAACTGCACCACACTGGGTGCACCTGAACTCTGCGACCACGCCGCCCCAACCTTGGGTTCGTGCGTTGAGCGCTGTGTCCAGGTCCTGCTCGTCGACTGTTGCCATCACATCACCATGCACCCGATTGACGGCCCCGCAATGCGGGCACACGAGCGCACCTTCTCCCGGTGACCATTTTAAATCAGCCTTGCACCCCGCACAGCTGTGGTGGCTCATTTTTTATCATTGCCACCAATGGGCGGCGGTGGTGGCGGCTGCTCCTCATCGGTGGGCGGTGGTGGTGGCGGCACCATCGCAGCCACTTCGCTCACTTCGGCCCACGGCTTCCACCCTGACCAACCTGCCGACCAAATATTGTGCGCGCCCCCACGATTGGCCACAATCAAGGTCGCAATGTGCTGGGCGGTGAACTGGCCCTCCCCACCCACGCCATTGTAGTGAAAAGTCTTCTCACTCGGTGGCGGCGGTGGGCTTGCTGCCGACACTGAAGACCCCGCTGGACTGGCGGCAGTACCCGCCATTTGACCCGCAAGCATCTGCCCCATCGCCATGCCAACACCGGCGTCCATCATGGAATTTCCGCCACCCCCACCAGAGGCGGATCCGCGAATGGCCTTTGCCGCTTGAAACTGGGTGTAATCGCCGGCCCCAACCATGCGCATGCTCTGGGCCTCCCTAAAGCTCTTTTGAACCTCGTCGGGCAGGCTGATGCTCTCAACAATAAAGTCCGTCAAGCTCAGCCCAAAGTCCGCACTAAAGGCATCGGCCCGAGAGGCCATCATCGCCTCAGACAGCTCGTCCAAGTGCCCATAAAGTTTGACCAGGGGCAACCCACTCTCATTGAGCATGTCCCCAAAGGCGCTGGCCAATTTGCTGCGAAGCTTGGTCACCAACTCGCCGAGCCGGACCTCTCCACTGGTGGACACCACCTCACGCAAAAAGACTGCAGGGTCGGTCAACTTGAAATCATAATGCCCAAAGGCGCGCACCTCGAGGGCCCCGAAGCCCTCAGCATTGTAGATGATCGGGTTTTTGGTACCCCAGCCATTGGCCGCAAACTTTTTGGTGCTGAAAAAGTAAATATCGCCCTTGTATGGGTAGTTAAAATTGTAGGCGATCGCGTCCAAAAAGCCCATGATCGCCGGGGTGTTGGTCGAGATTTCATAAGTCCCGGGGCCAAACACATCCGAGAGCGTGCCCTCTTGGACAAACACCGCGACCTGCCCCTCGCGCACCACCAATTGCCCACCATCCTGGATGGCTTTGTTGAAGACTGGAAAACGCCAAGCCACCACATCGGTGGCGTCGGTCGTCCATGAAATGACGTCCAAAAACTGCGCGGACACATGGCCCTTGATTCGGTCAAAAATACTCATAATCTCTCCCTCATTTATTATTCAAAGCGCACGCTGCTCGCTGGCACAAAGACCATAGCGGGAACACCCGCGGCCTCTAAAGCATCCGAAAGCGGCGTCACGAATGCACTTGACCGACCCGCAGTTCGGCGAAGATCACCCTCTAAATCGGTGACCATCACATGCTTGGCACCCATGGCCGGCACCCGCCGCTTCACCGCCTCGTCTTGACCGAAGGGCACACCCACGACCAACCACCGGGGCTGGCCAAAACGGGTGACGACATCGGCAGCCCACCCCACATCGGTGTCATCGTGCATCGATAAACCCAAGTGAACGAGCGCGTCGCCATTCGGAAAAGTCAGTCGCCAAATCGTGGATACATCTGGACGGCGACGGGCCAACCAACGGCGGGCGGCCTCACCGGGACGACGCACAGCGCCGCCCATACGGCGCACAACCGGCTCGCGATCAGGTGGAATATAAGGCAGCCCCTCAAAACGAACCCCATCGATCTCAGCGTCGACTTCTCCTGCACCGTTGGCACGCAAGACTGTGTGAAAGCCCACGGCCCGTTCGGGCGCGAAAGGATCTGCGCCGGTGAGCACCACAATGTCGTCCGATGACAACTCATCCACAGGGTCAAAGCGAATCCGCCGCCCTTGCCGCTCAAGGGTGAGGCCAGCGGTGCCTTCATGAACAATCCGCAGGCTCCAGTCGTTTCCACTCATCGCTTTCATCCTCCATGAACCATCAAAGTCGAGGTAGGCTTAACCGTGCTTTTACTCTTGGCCATCCTACCTGCGCTCGCAAGCGATTTGATACGCGTCGATGTGCCCGATCACCCCGACGCTCTCGCCACCTCCAGCCTGGGCTCCACCCTCGCCTCGCCCCCCACCGACAACACCCCCTGGCGGGCGGCCCCCATCCCTGAGCCCACTGCTGTTTGGACCGACGGCTGGACCGCCACAGAGGCCATCGACGCGATGGGGGTACAGCCATGGCACGACGCCGGTATCGACGGAGAAGGGGTCAAAATGGCCATCTTCGACATTCAATGGTTTGGCTTGGAGCAACACCCAGTTTTATCAAAATTTCAGTCCCACGACTGCTTCGCCCATCGCTCTTGCGCTCAGCCGATCGACACGATTCACCCACAGTTCGCCTTTGAAACCGGTCAACACGGCATCGCCTGCGCCGAGGTCGTCCACAGCATCGCCCCGGGAGTCGAACTTCATTTGGTGCGCGTTAACGGCCTGACCGCCCTCGAAAATGCCACGGCCTGGGCAGTCCGCGAAGAGATCGATCTGGTGAGCATGTCGATGTCCTTTTTTAGCGAGTCATTTTATGACGGGACCGGTGCGATAAACGCCGCGGTTGACACCTTGGTCCACGCCGGCATCTTGCTGGTATCGAGTGCTGGAAACTACGCCCGCCAGCACCGAGCAGAGTCCTTCCATGATCCAGACTTAGACGGCCGCCACAACTTTGAATCCGGCAGCGAATACCTGCCGATTTACTTGCCGAAAGGCAACACTAAAATATCGGTCACCTGGGATGATTACCGCCGCTGCGGGTCCACGGACTTCGATGGCTACATCTATGACGAAGAGGGGATCTTGGTCGGTCGTAGCACCCGCACCCAGACCGCTGATGACAAGAACTGCTTCCCTCTTGAGACCGTCAAAGCTGTGGCCGCAGACGAGGGCTGGCACTACCTGATGATCCACAAAGTCAGGGGCGAGCCGAATGTGCGCCTGCGGGTCATGACCCGGGCCGGGCAAATCCACGAAGCCACCGCCTCGGGCTCGATCACAGACCCAGGCTCCCACCCCCATGTCCTCACAGTGGGAGCGGTTGACGCAGACGGCTATCGCTTCAACCCCATCGAAGGGTTTAGCTCCCTTGGACCGACAGCATCGGGTGCAGATAAGCCAGACATCGCCGGGCCGGACGGTTTGAGCACATCACCTTATGGGGCCACCGGGTTTTATGGCACATCCGCAGCCACCCCGTCTGTCGCCGCCGCCGTTGCGCTGATCCTCAGTAAAGACCCAGGCTTGAGCCCCCGAGAGGCCGCACTTCGTCTCGCCGACGCCGCGATCTCGATGGACCCAGTGTGGACCCCGCCCGACCCCGCTGTCGGTGCTGGGCTGGCGAGACTTCCACCTTTGCAGGAAACACACACGGGCTGTGGCAAGGGGACACCGCTGCTAATGATGCTGTGCTGGATGCCCCTCGGTATAGTCAGACGACGAAATTGATCCCCAAAGCCCGTCCGGTATCGGTACACTCACAGCCTTAGAGGACGCCCGCTATGCGAACACCTGCCTTCATCATTATCGCCGCCTTGTCAGCTTGTGCAGAACAAGCCGAATCCCCCACGCGCCTGACCAAAATTGATGCGACCACACCCATGGCCATCGCTTTGCACGACGCTGTCGGTCGCGGAATCGTGGCGCTGCCAATTCGTCAACTCAACAGCTATGGCGCTGCCGTGGGCGGTGGCGGCGTGACCATCGCTGTACGCGGGGGCGGCACCATATCGGGAAGCGAACTGAGCTTTGATGCCACAGGCTACGCCACAGCCATGATCACCGTACCGAGCGGGGTCATCGCTGACGTGCAGGTACAGTCAGCGACCGAAACAAGCATCATCGGTACTGCGGCAAACGCTTACGGTCTTCCCACAGCCTTACCGGATCTGCCTTTGGCTCCAACCAAAACATTGGGCGACAATGTTGAGGAATACGACTTTATCGCTCCCGGAAACGATGGCGTGGCTGTGGCCACCGGCGACACCGTGTGGTGGGTGCCGATGACGGCTGGACACCCTGCTTACCCTGTGGCTGATTTACCCTATTTAATCGACGGCATGTGGGGCACACATATCGACGGTGACGGCGTCCTCGACTTGGTGGTCTGGGCGGACACCCAACTCGTCTTACTCCGAGGCCGTGCAGCTGGCGGCTACGGGTGGGGGGGCGCATGGTCTGCCGGCGATCGCGACATCGCCGGGGTGACCGCAACCGATGTCAATGGCGACCGTATCGCAGACTTGGTTGTCGGTATCACCGGCGACGAGGACGCGTTGGTCGAGGTGATGCTCAGCAATGGGCGTTGGGGCTTTGAGCCTACCGAACCTTTGACGTTGAGCTACCCAATCGAAGGGGTGACCGCTGCTGACGACGACCGCAATGGCGACCCCGACATCACAGTCTTATCCGGCGAATCTGGCGTGCTTCACCGGTACACCATCACAGACGATGGCTGGACGGGGGGAACCCCTCCAGAGATCGCCCAATATAAAGCCGAGCCAGGCTCTCTTCTGCTGCCACCCATGGACCTCAACGGCACCGGAGCCCCTGAATTAATAGTGATCGGCCCCTCGAACGCCGACGCTCAGGAGTTGGTCTTTTATGTGCTCGGAGAGCCCCCCACCAAATTCCCTTTGAGCTTCAACCCCTTCCACGCCGCCTTCGCTGACCTCGACGGTGATGGCTCAGATGACCTGTTGGTGCTCGAAGACCGGGTCGTTAACGCCATTCGCTTTACCGCAAACGATGGTAAATACGTATCGCAATCGACCGTCGGTTTGGGTGAGACTGGCCCCATCGCCGCCCGCGACTATACCGGGGATGGCCGTCCTGACATGGTGGTCCTCAAAGACGGCGTGACCTTGCGGGAAGGCATAGAGCCATCGACTGGCGGATGGTCGGTCAAAACCGATACCTTCCGTAGCTACAACCTTGGCCTGTTGGGACCGATGGCGATTGGAGACTTTGTCGGTAATGGCAAGGTCGATGTGGTCGGGGTCACCGATGATGAAGGTATCCCCACAGTCAGCGGCTGGTGGTTCGCCCAAGGAGAGACCGGCCCATCCCTCCAACGAGCAGGTGCCATCCACACCCAGCTAGGCGTGGCCATCGACTTCGCCCACTGTGGTCGCAATATTTACGTGCTGGTCCAAGGTGCGGACGGCCGGGGAATCCACCGAATCAAAATCACTGACGATAACGGCGACTTTAGACTGGAGAACATGTGGACCAACCCCATCGCTACCGATGGGGAGCACTTGGCATGTGGATCCGCGACTGCGAGCACATTCGGCGTGGCCACAGCGAACGGGGCCGGCGACTGGAGCGTGTATTCAAATGATAAGACCGAAGTGGCCTCCGGAAATGCCGGTGCCACCGCGGGTCTCGTCATGGCGGACACCGACGGTGATGGCCAAGACGAGGTCTACGCCTGTGATGTGATGGACTGCACCATGCTGGCTGCAGATCTTAACGGCGATGGCCTCGACGAAATCATCAATAGCGGTTTTGAGACCCTGATCATCTCAGGGTCGAGCACCCAACACCTCGCCAACAGTGGGTGGCTTAGTGTGAGTGACCTCAATGGCGACGGACGCCTTGACTTGAACATCTTCGACCCACAAACGGGCACATACAGTGTGCACCAAACCATGACGAATGGCCTCGCCCCAGCAGTGTCCATCCGTACCGATCGCGCCAGCATCGGCCCTGGATTTCTGGGAGACGTCGACCGAGATGGGACCCTGGAATTTTTGACGGTGGACACCGAGGGCCAACTCATCCACACCCGCACCGGGGAATGAGCGACTTTGGCTGAACATGTCTTTGTTAGCGGCGCAAACGGACGCATCGCTCAGGCCCTCATCCCCGCGCTCATCCGCCAAGGAGAGCAGGTGGTGGGCCTCGCCAGAACCCCGGCCAAGGCAGACCTTGTGCGGCGCATGGGTGCCCAATGCCTCGTGGGCCCCCTCAGTCGACCCGATGTGGTGGACCAAGGCCTGGAGGGAGCGCACACAGTCTACCATTTGGCAGGCGGGCCTCGAGGCCCGGGAAAACAGACCCCAGACCGGATTAACCGCCTGAGCACCTTGAACTTGCTTGACCGCCTGACCCACCATCCCGCGCTCAAGGCTGTGGTGTTCGCGAGCAGCAGCGCGGTCCACGGGGATCGCTCAGGTTTATGGGTGGACGAGGACATGCCGCCCCACCCAAACACCCGCTATGGTCGGGCAAAGATGGCTGCGGAACAAGCGCTCACAGAGGCAGCCGAGAGATCGAATTTACCCGTGAGAATCGTCCGCCTGGCGGCCGTATACGGGCCTGGATTTTCGTTTATGCGAGAAGAGGCTATCCGCGCAGGCCATGCCTGGTTGCCAGGGGAAGGGCGCAATATCGTACCCACCATTCACATCGACGATGCGGTCGCGGGTTTGATCGCCGTCGCCCAAACACAGGCTCAATATACGATTTACAATCTCGCGGACCGAGACCCCGTCAGCCTGGCCGAACTTTACGGGGCGGTTGCCCAAGCCACAGGCGGAAAGCCCCCGCGATTTTGGTCCACGTGGTTGCCGAGCGCGATCCAATTTTCTTGGGCCAGAATGGCTGAGCGGCTGATATCTCACACCCCGGCCACCCCAAAATTCACCCCCGACGCGCTTCGTTTATTTACCGCGAGCGTGCGACTGAACGTAGACAGGCTGGCTGACAACACACAAATGGAGTGGCGCTACCCCAGCGCGATTGGGTCGACAGACGCCGTTGGAGGCATCGCGGCCAGCATTGGCAAACCCAAGACCTGAGCTAAACAAACCCAAGGCTCGCATCACTCACGATACGGTCGCCCGTGCTTGACCAACCACGGGTGCCGACCTATACAAACGACCTACCACGCGCGTGAAAGCGCCCTTTGGAGTCACGATGACCTTCCTTATCTTTGCTGCACTTACCGGCTGTGCGCCAGACGATGCCAACATCAATGGCGACTGGTTCGTTTGGCTGGCTGCGAACTCCTCCCCCACCGTGGCCGAAGACGAACTCAGCCTTGACGGTGCATCAATTTTTGAGTGTTCCGGTCGCGGCTGGGATGCTGAACGCTGCATGTTTGACCCAGGCTACATTGGTCCCACGGTTGGCGGCTTTAGCGACGAAGATGAGTTTATCGGTGGAGCCTGCGCGCGCATGAACGCAGAAGGTAACTTCAACATCGCCGATGGCGCCTGTGATGGCGAGTACGCCGACAGCTGCACCGAAGAAGATGTCACAAGCTTCGCTGAAGAGTGCGAGCAACTTCATGGTCTTGCTTACAACCGATGGATCGTCGAAGACGGCTACTACGGCCTGTCCGGCCAACTCGAATCATGGCGTTCAGAAGCACTCATCAACTCTGAGGGCGACCTTCAGTTGACCGTGCATATCGACCTCGGCAACGACCAAGACTTTCGATTCCACTTCTCCATCGACCCAAACTTCGCGCCGGATGAGTGCCTCGAAAAGAACGAAGACGACGAAGACGGCGCTCCAACGGTTTACCGCGCATTCCAAGATGGCTCCAACTGGGTCCAAGAGTGGTCCGAAGACGAGGAAGGAAACCAAATCTTCTACCTCAACGCTGGCGCCTTTCAGGTCGATCCAAACGACTCTGACAACAGCTGGTACTTCTCTGACGACATGGTCTCAGGCTACGGCGCGTCCAAGTTTGCGGCCGGCGAGTTCAACTCTCGGGCTGGTGATTATGGACATTATGATCTCGATGGAACGGGGCTCTTATGGGGCCAAGATGCCTTAAGCGGCAGCGACTTATTTGGTGGCTTCTTGGGTGTCAGCTCACAGGGCCACTCCGGCGAGCTCGGCCTAACGGTAGATCCGAATGATTACGTCGACTGGCGTGAGCAGTACCTCGCGAATCTCGACCAGTTGTGCCACACCGTCAAGGGCGCGGCCTGCGAGGCCACCAACGATGAACCCCTGGTCGAAGGCGAAATATTGAGCTGGGAAGACGAGATGGTCACCGTGCTTGGCGCCGTAAACGACCTCAACAATGACGGCATTCTTGACGAGGGCGAGGCCCGATTTGAGCACAAGATCGAATCCAATATGTGGCGCCCAATAGACGGCACAGTGTCAGGTGTTGACGGGTGGATGGAGGTTCACTCCTCTTGGGTCCGCCTCCAGACCGGCCAAGTCGTCGCCCCTGGCGAAAATGTCAAAGGTGACTACCAAATCCTCTATGAGGGCACCGAGGCTGGATCCCGCCTGTTGATTCGCGGCGAATTCGAAATCACAAACCTCGAAATGGACGAGTGGGGCTATGATCGCCTCGAAGACGTCAAGCGTGAAGAAAATGGTACACCTTATTGTGGCGGCGCTGACGCTCCAAAGTAGTCCACAACCAACGCCAACTTTTCGTTGACACACAAAAAAACTTCCGTTACGACATGATGTGTCTACGGAGGAATTTTCGTGGACAGAAGGCCGGGTAAACCTGCTAAACGTCGAACGCGTCCCCCCCCCAACGTTCGTCGTCGCAGGAGTCCCGGCCTTCGTTAATTTCACCCGACATAAATACAGCCCATGCGCCACGCTGAGTGCAGGCGAATCAGAAAACCATACGACGCTTATGCCGGTCCGACCAAAAAGAACGGCGTCTGGGCTTTGGAGCCCTTGATACCTGTGTATGATGCCGAGCAATGACACCAGCGCTTTTTCTTATTGTGTTCGCTCTTGGATGTGGCAAAGACACGCCCGCGCCGATTGCAACGAATGCCTCGGCCAAAGTAGTGAACGCCAAGGGCCAAGCCATCCCCAAGGCCAAGCGCCAGACTGAGCAAGGCTGGGGTGCCGTTTTTTGGCGTAACGCCACAGCCTGGAAAGTCGGGGGCGGCTCGGTCGTGGTTGGGCCCAGGGGAGCAACAGAGGTCCGTACTCGCGGTGAAGTGCTCGCCTGCGAAGGCATCGCGACCAAAGGTGCCCCATCACACGGTGCGCTCGTTTTGCCTGAGGGTTCGTCATTGCCCAAGGTGCCTGCCTCCCCCGCCATTCAAGCCCACAGGGTAGAGCGGGCAGCCTGGCGTCTAGACGAAGTACTTCCGCCACGGGGGCGATTTTCCGCGGGTGTCAACTCGGCTGCGCCCTCACAACAGCGCGGTATAGATGTCGGCAGCGTCACAAAAACCCGTCGCCACGGCGCACCGCCCTTCTTGATTTCCACCGGTGTCCGAGATTGTGTGGGGGTTGTCGCGCTGATGGACCTCAAGGCAGAGGCCACCTTGGTTTACGACCGCATCGGGGAGAACTGCTCGCCCCTGCGTGTGTTGCCTGCCTTCGACTATGACGGTGATGGCAACCGGGAATTTGCGGTCTTCTCAGAGGAGCAGGTGGCCATTTACCGGCTGACGGAGGCCCCAGGAATCCTGAGTATGGTGCGAATCGCAGACTTTGCTTGCGCGAGTGGTGATTGAACTATCAGTGGCGCGAGCACGCAGGACTCAGTACGACTTGGCGGTGATTGCACTCCCTCCAGATCTCAACACCATCACCGAGGCCCGTATACAGGCTGAAGCGGCGACTGTTGATGCCCGTTTGCTCGAGATGCGGGAGTTGGAATTGGCCCACTTGGGGCTGCCGCCTGTCATCGATGGTGTACGAAGGGTGCGCTTATTGGACACTGACCCCATCAGCACGGTCTGGGAAGGCTGGAGTGTCGCGGGCGGTGAGCGCGTGTTTTTACGGTGTTTGCGTCCGCAATGGAAGGCAGACCCGGTGATGCGCAGGCGGATGTCAAAACATGCGGGCACCCAAAGCAGCTGGCACGCCGAGGGCGACTGGCCCCACCTTCGCCACATCTGTGATGGCGCGCTCGTGATCGACCGGTTTCCGGTAGAAGATGTCGCATCCACCACGCGCCTGGCTCGAATATTGGGTGGGGGGCTCAGCGCTTTGGACCAACTGCATCAGAAAAACGATGCACACGGCGGGCCATTGGCCGCCTTTCTGGTCGAGCGAAACGGTTGCATGGCCTTGGTCAACCTGGGGCGTTTTGGTGAGCGCGCTCAGCCCGAGGACGACCTGAAGCATCTCGCCGAGATTATCGTGGCTCTCGACCCCACCGGCTGTGACCCTGTGGGCTTGTTAGCCGAGGAATGGGTGAGCCATCCACCACCAACCGCCGCAGATGGTGTGTCACTCCTCAAGCGTTGCCTAGGGGGTGTCCTATTGGCCGAACGGCACCGACTCAGCGTGGCCGGAAGGTCTGCGAGCCGCTTTAATCGTGGCACGAGGCTTTCTTCAGCCATTCGAAAGCTGGCAGCAGCCATGCCCCCACCCACAGCGAAAGTGTGTTTGCGTGCGAGCGTTGACGGGGTGTTGGTCATTGTGAGCAGCGATGGCGAGACGGTTCGGGGCGGGGCGGCAGCAGATGTCTCAGAGGGACGATTCTTGCCCATCATTTACACGCCAAACCAGGGCCTTGACGCACAATCCGCCCGATTTTTACTGCGCTCTTGGGCGATGCGAACAAGCGGCGACGAGTCTCTCCGAGCGGAACACCAGGAGAGCCTAAACGCCACGGACACCCAAGCTGACCACCTCACGCGTTGGCTCAGTGCAATGGCACGACTGCGCTCCGCCAACCTGCTCTTGGCGGCAGGAATGGGGTCAAGTCTTTAGCCTTTAAAGGCTAGCGGCATAACCCCATAAGTCACTGTGGATGATGGTGAGCCTGTACGGTGTGGTGCATCCTGCGCCACCGAGGGATGAAATCTGCACCCGAAACTCAGCCGAGTCGCTGCCAAAACCGCTCTCCAGGCTGAACGCCAAAACCTCATCGCTTGGCGTTGCAAAGGCTTCATACACCGTGTCACCGGTGTCCAAATTGAACACTTTCATTTTGTAGGTGATGCCATCAGTAAGCCCAGTGAGGCTCACATCTAGCGCATCAAAATCTGTCCAACTGTCGGCATACACAAAGCGAAAGCGGTCGACATCGTCTTCATCGTGCAAAAAACCAACAATCTCAAAAATACCCACCGCGTCCAAATCTCCCAGGTCAAAATCCAAACTATCGTTCGGTTCGTAAGCATCCTCTGAGGCGGCATCTTCGTCGATGAATCCATCGCAGTCATTGTCTTCGCCATCACAAACATCCACCAAACCTGGGCGACTCGTGGCGTCATCATCGTCGCAGTCGCCTTCGTTCTCTGTGTAGCCATCGCCATCATCATCGACATCTTGGGGATCTTCCACGACATCGTCGGCGGTGTCATCGCCATCGGCCACGCCACCACCATCCGGGCCTTCGCCCGGGATCTCAGCTGGCAGGCCTCCTGTGTCGAGCCCCTCTACCTTCGATGATGCCCCAAAATTACACCCAACCAAAAACGATACAAACAAACAGCGCACGATTCACCCCCCAATCAGGTGTATCGTAGCCTCGTGAGCTTTCAACCCCAGCATTATTGGCAACGGCGTCGCGTACTCATCACCGGCGCCTCTGGCTTTGTCGGTACATGGCTGTGCCGCTTGCTCAAAGCTGCAGGTGCTCAAGTCCATGGGTTGGGCATGACCCGCGACCCGACTGAGGCCAGCATTAGACACAGGGGCGCGCTGCTGGACTGTGCCGACACCCTGCTCAAGGCGGTCAATCCAGACACGGTCTTTCATTTGGCCTCACCGATATATTTGGGAGAGGACCCCGCACAGCTCGCACAGCTCAGGTCTGGGATTATCGATAGCACCGCCGCGCTTGTTCGGGCCTGCCCACCGACCGTTCGACGCTTTGTCCACATCGGAAGCTGCGCAGAATACGGGGACGCGCCATCGCCACACCGCGAAAATACCGCTGTTCAGTCCAATAATACCTACGGAAAACTCAAAGCTGAGGCCACACAGATGGTACTCGCCGCACCCTTTAACGCCACGGTGCTTCGCCCCTTTCGCGCCATTGGCCCCGGTGACACCCAAAGCGTCCTCGCCGCTGCAGCAACCGCTGCATTGACAGGACAGCCCTTCCCCATGACCCAAGGCAACCAGGTCCGCGAGTGGAATCACATCGCGTGCATTGCCACAGCCATTATGGCCGCCGGCAGTCACCCAGAGGCCCAAGGTGAAGTCATCAACATCGGCGGCGGTGAAAGCCGTAGCGTTATCGACCTCGTTCGCGGGGTTTTTGGCGCAGCCCAGGCCGATTCATCGCTGATAGACCGGGGGGCGCGACCCCAACGAAAGCATGAGGTTTCACACCTGGTCGGCGACCACACCAAAGCACAGGCGCTGTGGGGGCATCTCCCACAGCCCAGCCTCGACGACACCATCGACGAAGCAGTCCAATGGACCCGCCACCGCTTGGGCGGCCCATCATGCCTGTAAGCGCCTTGCTGCTGCCGATAATCTTTTTGGTCCCAGGCTACGGACTCTCCAAACGTGTGAGCGGAACAGCCAATCGCCTCGGCATTATGCTCAATTCTTGCTGGATTGCCCTGGCCTTCAACTGGATCAATGTGGCCGTGGTGCGCGAGCTCGGCATCCCCGCCGAACACCACGCCATGGCACTCGTGACGAACGCTGCGATATTCAGCCTTATCGGGCTTTGGTTTGGGCGAAACTCCCCAGCAGTACAGCCCCTCCGAAGCACACAAAAATGGAGCATCATCGGGGTGCTCATCGCCGTGGTGCTTCTCGGGGTTTGGCGCTCTGCAGACATCACGCGACCGCTTCAAGGCTATTGGCACACCGCCGATGCAGACCAATGGCACCACGAAGCCCTGCCGATCACCGCGACTTCTGGCCAAATCACCACGCACGGCAGCCTTGATGCAGATCGGAAGAGCA
>OBJC01000024.1_pt1 | contig 32553 bp, 43 predicted proteins | sample 1481521 | NCBI WGS metagenome assembly OBJC01 (sample SAMEA2341961, study PRJEB22496) | metagenome | biome: marine; feature: hydrothermal vent; material: water | place: Pacific Ocean | collected 2011/2012 | reverse complement strand
GATGTTGCAATGCCGTGTCCTCTATCAATACTCATATATCATCCTATGGTTGTGGATTATGTAATCTTCTACGCATAGCCTTAAGTGCTAATATCCTACGTCTCTTCTGTGGTAACTTCATAATCACCTCCTATGCAAATTAATTTAACAAAACTCCCTAGATTATCTTGAGACAACCTAAGGAGCAGAGTTAAACTAACTTACGAAGTTAATTCTTGGATTGAACCAGGTCGTGTAACCTTAAGTCCATACACGGTATCAGCCGTGAATAAATCCGCTAGGTACTCTTGTTGGTACTGAGTCTGCGTACGTACTGACTGTTGTGTAGCCAATACTAAAGCATCCTTCTGTACCAAGAAAGCCTTCTCAGTATTACCCGTACCTACTTGAGTTGACATATATACATCAACACCGTAGATTTGACCAATCTTACCAGTCTTGATTGCATTACCATCACCAATGAACTGTTGCTCAGTGAAACGCTCTTCTTTCATCAACGCAGTCATACAAGACGGAGTTACGATTAAAGAACGGTCACTAATTGGAACATTGTTATCATTTAAAGATTCTAGACCAGTAAGAATTGCTACATCCCAATCAGTCACACTTGTGATTACTGCATTACCGCCAGTCAGTGCAGAAGCACCATCTAAGCCAGTGATGATAGCTGAATCAACATTAGTAGCTAAAGCATAACCAGCATCATCAGTATAGAACTTACGCATAGAGTTCAGAGCTTGTAATTCAGCGATGTCCTCAATACGGGTAGTCCATTCAAAATGTTGATCGATTACGATAGCTGTGTTAGTAGCGGTATCTACATTGTAAGTTACTTCTACATTCTTAACTTTTGCATTAGCTGCGTTACGTCCAGGTGTAGGGATATTGATAGTATCACCTTTCTTTCCTGAGTGGTTTAAGTTGCGTACTAAGTTAGCCGCAACTAGGTTTGATTTATAAGTCGCTAAGACTTCATCCGACCAAATTTCTGGGATGAATGCCGAAGCGGTTGTGGTAGTCATATTTGTAATTGCCATTTATATTCTCCTTTAGATTAACGCCCCACTACAAAACATAGTGAGGACAATAGCATAGTATTTTAAGTAACCCTACCTTCTGCATAAGCTGCATATATCTCATCCTGCAACGAATCATACTTGTTAGGGTTTTCCATTTTCAAGCGGATTAAGTCAGCTCGTCTGAACGACTTTCCTCCTCCTGTTGTTCCCGAAGCACTCCGAGACTCGGTAGTAGCTGATTTAAGCTGAGATTCTCTATCAGATGCTTGCTGTTGTTTTACTTCTTGTGTCTTTGAGACCATTGAACGGTCTTTCCAATTAGATAATAATTCATTAGCTGCATCATAATTATAAGAATCCGCTGCTTGAAACAACTGCAGACGAATCGGGCTACCTTTAACCCAATCTTGAAACTTAGCATCTTGTACTACGTCACCAAAATCAGGGTGGGCTTGTTCCAACTGAACCTTAGCTGCAGACTGTGCCTGTTGCTCTTGGAACTGTTGAAACTGCTGGAACTTAGGGTGATTCTCTATCGCTTGATTAACCGCTTTACTAGGGTCATCGAAGAAGTCTGCACCTTGGTCCTCTTGTGTTACTGAGGATTCTGTTTGTGGATTAGGCTGGTTCCTAGATACTTCAGCTTGTAGGAAACTATCTGATAGCTTTCTTAACTCTCCAACTTCCTGAGCCTTACGACCCATTTCCTTTTCGAGGTTCTGATAACTATTGATTATGTCTTCTGTACTCTTACCAGCAAACTTATCAGGTACTGCATACTCGGTAGGGGCTTCTGCTTCCGCTTCAGCTACTACTTCAGGTGATGTATCCATAATTACGTCTGTTGTTGGCTCTGTTACTACTACTGCTGATGTTTCTTGGGACTCAGTGTCCACTACTATATTACTCATATCTTTAGGTCTCCGTCCATCTCTGGATTATGGGGTATGTATATATATATAAAATGACGGAGTTAGACTACAGGTCTAATTCTTCCATCGCTGCTTTAGTTGCATCCTCTAAGCCAATTAATTGTCTCAGTGCTGCTAACTGACCCTTAGCGAACCAAAGGTCTTTCTCGGACTCTACTGAGTCCAATCTGTCATATAAGGCTTTTAGATTCTTTAGTTCTTCAACTAAATCTATCCACCCATCTTGTTCTATTAAACGAAGTCTATTACTATAGAAATCTTTAGTTTGACTGTCTATATGCGTTTGCATAATTTAGTGCTGTCTCCGACTTTAAGTGTTCCATCTCTGGAATTGTCCTATATGTGTCTGTCTGTGTACTCTCAGTATCTGCTCTAACTTTATCTATATTAGCTAACTCTTTTTGTAGCTTAATTAATCTCTCTTGCATATCCAGATCATTAGGTTGTTTAGTCCCTGCTGTAGCTGCATTTAATTGTGCCTTAGTCTGCTCTTCTTGAGCTTCTGCTAGAGTCTTCTGGATATCTGCTTCTTGTTGCTTCATCTGTAACTGCATCTGCATCTGTTGCATCTGCTGTTCCTGTGGATTAGGCTTCATCCCTTCCTGTAGTGCTTTGACTACTTGGTCTCTATTGTGCATACTAGAGTTTTGGAATACAGCTAATAGTAATGTATTGAAGGCAGGTGAGTCCTTAGGGATAGACTGTAACATAGAGACCATCTGTTGCATCTCTAGTTCTTTAGCCATAATACCCATAGTTGAATAAGGTACAAACTTATAGTCTGATACTGGGTATCTCTCTACATCAAATTGAATCTTTCTCCACATAGTCTTATTAATCATAGGGATTAAGAAGGTATTCTGGAAGTTCATCAAGGTACGTTTCTGTCTCTTAATGGATGCTGATTGCATCATAGACATACCACTAGAAGTAGCTCTATCAGGAGTACCTACATCAGAAGAACCAGTACCCATCTGTACCATATTCTGTAGTGTAGCTACTTGATTGGCTGTCTGTGGGTCTGTTTGACCTAACGTAAGTGGCATAATTGCCTGTCTAGGGTCACCATTAGTAAGAATAGTCTTACCAGGTCTGACCTCTAACTTTAATCCTCTAGGTAACCTAGTAGCATCTGCTGCCATCATAGGTGTAGTCGTAAGTGCTAATGAGTCAATACGTGCTCTCATCTCTGCATCTAACGCCTTCTGAGGGTTATAACCTTTCTCACAGACACCTCTACCCCAAAACTTACTGGGTACTAAATCGTGTTGATAACTGATGAATGGTCTATCCTCCATCATAAAAGGATTCTCTTCAGCACGTAAGATATGAGTGTCATTAGCGATAGTCACTACTGCTTCGACTAACTCATCTTCATTATACTCAAAGTCATCTTGGTCTTTATTCTTATTTAGGAACTTCTTAGGTACTTTGCCCCAATACTCACAAATCTTGATCTGGTCACTAGCATCTCTATTAGTGTACTCAGGGTCAAAACCTATCTGTACTATATTTACATCAGATTCAATATCTATGTCTCTATATATACCTTTGTTGATACCTTCAGAAATTATATAACGTGGTTTATATACTTCGTGAGCTACGCCTAAGGCTTCATCGATAGATTCAGCTGCAGGGTCAATTAAGAACTCTTTAGGAGAGATAGCTTCTACTTTGACTTCAATCGTAGGAGTCTCAGCTAGGCCTCTCTCAGTAGTCAGTGTACCTTCTACAGGGACTTCTACAGGACTACGTTCAATCTTCTCTTCAGTGATTATCTTACCGATACCAGTACCGTAGATAGCACCATTGAGGAAGACCTCACATAGAGCATCTTTAACACCAGCACCCTCTAAATCTTCTTGTAGTAAGTTACGGATTAATTCCGCCTCAGAGTTATCTTCGTCTAGGTGGTCATCTTTAATGTCGAACCATTTACCTCTACCGAAGGTAGCCTCTTCAATCTCTGCTACAGAGGATTCTACTGCCTGCTGTAGTGCAGGTGAGATTAATCTAGATTTCTCACTCTGCCGAGACTTATCTGCTGTAGTCCATATACCACGCCATAGTCTATAGTATTCATCCCACTTAGTTAAGTAGTTATTATCTCTATGGTTACGCCATTGTTCTAGTCTTGTGCCTAGCCATCCTGCTAGTGCTTGATAATCTCTTTCATCATTATACATATAGTGTTCTAGTTAGCTCCTATTTACGCTTTAGTTGAAGAGCACCATCTGTCTGTTGCATCCACCTCTGCTGGTCCACTCTATGCAGAGAAGAAGGTATATAAGGAATAAACCAACCTTTAGCAGTCCTAGGTACTTTACCCGTCTTTCTATAGTGAGCTATAGCTTGTTCCTCTCTAGGGTCTACAGGTTTATCTGAACCACCAAAGAGTGTATCGAACAATCCCATTACGTCTCTCTCCTAATATCCACTGACTTCATCATAAGGTTCCCAATCATCTTCTAATTCAATAGTGTGCATAAAGTCTGCCACACTAACCTGGTCTATGTAAGCCAAGGCATCTATAATATCATCGTGAGTACCTCTAGTAGGGAACTCAATTAACTGTGTCTCTAAATCCTTAATGTAACTTATGTCAGGATTAAATGTAATCTTACCGTGCTCTAATCTACCTTGTAGTGCCCAAGTAATTCTATCTGTCTTCTTTCTACCACCGTGGGTGACATCTGTAATAGGGACCCATCTTCCATTAGCCCTCATCTCATCTTCTAAGTAAGGTAGGATAGCATTCTTCAATGCTCCAGATTCAATACCTACAGTAGTTACTTGATTTTCAATAGCTGTCTGTAGAATTTTTTTAGCAGTCTCTTTAATTGACCATCTACCGTGGAGTATATTTTTGACCCACCATTGGTCACCATTAATCTTAACGAGAGCAATTGCTGTTTCATCCAATTTAGAGCTTTTAATACCACGTTCTTTCTCCACTTGTTCATAACCTGCAGGGTCTACTGCCATAACGAAGTTACCATCTTCAGGTTCTTTATCATCAAACTTAATCCAATCAGACTTAAATATACCACCAGTGAATGACACAAAGGAAGCTTCAAACTCCTGTCTGAAAGCTTGAGTAGACATTGTACTCCTAGCTGTCTCAATCTCTTCAGGGTCTAACAGTGGATTATCTGTACTGTTATACTGAAATGCTTCCCAATCATCATTCTCTTCTTTATCTGCATCATTCCATATATCATAGAAGTGATTCTTACCTGCTGGTGTACCGATGAATAGTGCACCACCTTTTACATCTGCTAGTGTAGGTCTAATGATTTGTTCCCATACCTCTACTTTCATAGAAGCATACTCATCTAGAACTACATAGGCTAGTCCGACACCTCGTAAGGTATCTGGTCTATCTGAACCTTTGAGACTGATTCTCCTACCATTAGTTAGAGTCATAGTCGCAGTGTTCTCGTGTGTACTCTCAATTAACTCAGTATCAGCAAGTAGCTCCTTGAGCATAGTCCACATAATATCTTTAGACTGTTGGAAGGTAGGTCCTATATAGAAGACATCCTTACTCTCAGACTGTAGTGCCTTGATTATTAGTATCCAGGCTGCTAATCTACTCTTACCGAATCTTCTCCCTGCTGAGACTACTTTAAATCTAGCACCAGAGTTAAATATCTCTAATTGTGCAGGGTGTAGCTTAACGTCTAGTTCGCGACTCATCGCTCATCTCCTGCCTCTTCAACTGCGACCTTAGAAGAGCCTAGCTCTACGACCTTAGCATCTAATGTAGAATCCTCTATGATAGCATCTTCATAATCTAGAGGTTTAATTGCTTCAGCTTCGAGGACCTTAGCCTCTACAAGCGCAGACTTGTCGCCTGCTAGACCACCTACATTAATTACTATGTTGCCACTACCTTCGGAAGACCTCAACTCTACTGCCTTGGTTGTAGGTAAGATTCTATCCATACACATCTTTAGACATATACGGTCACCTTCTAGAGCCATCTCAATGACCTTCTCTACAATCTGAGGTCCTTTGGTAGACATTAACTCTCTACTTAGGACAGTGAACTTATTTACTGAACCTTTAGGTCTCCCCTTAGGGTTTAGGCAGACCCCCTTAACTAGTTTAGGGTTACCTTTGTTTAATCTTCGTTTATCTCCAGGTTTCATAGCCATTAGAGTGACCTCCTACTTAAGTGATACTTAAGACTCACTTAAATAAAAACCTTGGTGATATTTTTTTAGTTTTTTATACTGAATCTATGAAAGAATCATTATAGACAGATTAAAAAAATAAAAAAGATGAAATAAAGGTTATTTCTAAGTGAAGCCTTTTAGGTGAATCTTTAGAGTGTTTTAAACATTCAACCTTATGTATATATTATACCATATTTTTACCCTAAAGTCAATAGCTAGGGTGAAATAAATATTCTTTAGGTCCCTCACAGTTCTAACTTTCCTGTCTTCTGGAGTTCCATCCACAAGTTATCAACAGTTCTACTAATTAACTAGTAGTTCCTCCCCATTCTGTACTCTAAATCCCAAATCCTCTCCATTCTGTACTTTAAATCCCAAATCCTCTCCATTCTGTATTTGAGTGTAAATTTAAATTTCAGGAGTCACCTATGAGCCTCCCCCGTGTGTCTCTTTAATACCACAGATCTGGCAGTAGTGCAACATATGTGGTATTAGTACAACAGAAGTGGTATTAGTGCAGCATAAGTGTTCGTGAGTGTCACCTTCTGTACACTCTGTAGCTTTAATACTACATAAGCTGCATAACTGCTACAACCTGTAGTATCTATAGCATATCTGTAGTATTTAGACTACACAATCTGTAGTATTTATACCACAATAGTCAACCTTTATGAGACATCCAAGGTTGCCCCTAAATGGTACGTTTACGACCTAACCAATACCATTGGCAACCAAGGAACTTACTTAAGCCACAATCTAATCCTAAGGCCAATTAGGGTACTATATAAGGGTTTTATAATATACACAAATAAAGTAGGTATTTAACTTGCATTAATGTTTTTATTGTGTACTATTGGTGAGGCAATTTTGCATATCAAACTAAACACGAGGAAAAAATAATGGTTCAAAATAAAGTACGTAATAAACCAACTAACACGCTTGAGAGAGTATATCTGCATAATTTAGAGGGAGCATTCTGTAGAATTACTCAAGCTCTAGATAATACGGTGGATTTAGAGTTGGATTTCGAAGTTTCATATTTACTTGAGGATTTACAAGGTTCAATTCAAAAGTTAATCGAGGCCACTAATCTATGAATATTAACTACAGAATAGCACAAAAACTAGCCACTAAAATAAACCTAAAAAATACTAGAAAATCATTTAGATTTTTAGGTAGGGATTATATTATTGGCATTCGTTCGAGCATCCATAACGGCTATAGAATATTTAAGCCGAAAGGATTACAACCACGTAACCGTGAGTTCTACAAGATTGATTTTGGGTATATAACCTTATATCGTTCGGCTAAAAAATACAATTGGTGGTTCGTCTCTAAGAAAAACCAAAACAATCACACACTTAAGACATTATTTTAATTTTGGCACTGTTATTTGTAGTCTTTTTGTTAGTCGCTACATTTAACCTCTAAGTATTCCGTGGTCTATATGGCCACAATCACACAAAATAAGGAAAAAAATAATATGTTATTAAAGACATTGAAACAAGCTAAAGCCTATGTTGGCGGTGGTTTGACAAAAACCTCTAAGATGCCCACCTTAAGCTATTCTATACCCGCACAAGAGTGCAAACAAGGTTCAAAACTAAGAAAAATTAGTGGTTCAGTATGTTCTACGTGTTACGCTCAGAAGGGTAACTACATCCGATACAAGGCCATATCGATAGCACAATATAAGAGATTATATTCAATTAACCAACCGTTTTGGTCTAAAGCGATGGCCTATCTAATTGCCAACTCTAAGGCCACAAAAGAGAGTCGATTATTTAGGTGGCACGATAGCGGTGACCTGCAAAATTTAGATCACTTCAAAAAGATTTGCGATGTTGCAGCGGGAACGCCTGAGGTTTTGCATTGGCTACCAACTAAAGAAAAAAGAATAATTGAACGATTAAAGCCAGATCGTATCCCTAAAAATTTAATCATCCGTTTAAGCGGTTCGATGATTGAAGGTCAACCACCTAAATCGATTTTTAATACTTCGACTGTCACAACGGATAAAAATTTAGCTACTTGTAGAAGTTTTGAGAATGATGGAAAGTGTGGTATCTGTCAAAAATGTTGGGATGTCACAGTTAAAAATATTGTATATCTAAAGCACTAAAATAGGGGGAAAAACATAAGGCCACCGAAGGGTGGTTTTTTATCGTCTGAACTAAAATAACCCTAAATAACCTCAATTTTACCTAAAATCTCTAATTTAAGGCCTTGAGGATTCGATCGTGGCCTACTTCATACCCCAACCAATACCATTGGCAGCCTCAAATATTAAACAAGCTTAAATCGAGTATTTAATTTACTGTTGTATTTATACTACAAAAGTCCCAGATCTGCAACATCCTCTATATTTTTTATATTAGGTAAAAACCTGAGATTTCATAGTAAGCTTAAATAGGGTTTTATAGTAGTTTCTAATAGGATTTTCTAGTAGTTTCTAATGAGGTTTCATAGTAGTTTCTAATAGTACAAATAAAAAGATTTAAAATAAAGCTTGACTTATCATAAATCTATGAGATAATACTTTCATCTTCAAGAACACTTTGATTTTTGGAGTTAATTAAAAGGAAAAATAATATGACAACTAAATATAGTGACTTCAACAATCAAACTATGAAAGCTTTTCGTAAGGAACTAGAGAACTTTGTCTCTGAGTTTAATCATCACCGAGGTAAAGGCTTAGGTATCTCATTAGACATAGGCAATGGCACATACTCAGAATCTGAATGTACTTTTAAACTTAAGGCTAACATTGTAGGTAAACTAACTCGTGAGCAAGAGGCAGTAGCTTTATTTACTGACTTTAAATATGGTGATAGACTCAAGACATTCCAAGGTATCTTCACTATCGTAGGTTATAAGACTCGCTCACCTAAGAAACCTATCATCATTCAAGATGACCAAGGTAAGGAATACAAGGCTACTAAACGTCTGATTGCAGGTGCAACAATCATCACTGAGGAGGTAGCATAATGAGTACGGAAATTAAAACACTTAAAGTAATAGAAGATTGGTTTGTACCTTGGATACTAGATGACTACTCAGCTAATCAGATTATAGAGTCTTGGGAATGTGGTAGTAGTCCTAGAGAACACGTATTAGGTGTTGCTTGTCTGATGCCTATTAATCATATTCAGAATTGGGAGGAGGTTAAAGAACACTTCTCTAAGGAAGAAATAGAAGATGGGTATATAGCAGAATGGAATGATTTTGAAATTGAATGGGTGAAAGTATAATGAGACCACTACCGATGGGAAGTTCAGATTGTATCTGTTGTGATGACAAAGGCATCAATGTACTCAGTCTATTCGATGGGATGTCTTGTGGTCAGATTGCCTTAGACCAATTAGGTATTGAGGTAGATAATTATTATGCCTCTGAGATTGATAAGTGGGCGATGGGTGTAGCTAAGATTAACTACCCTAATATGCACCACGTAGGTGACGTAACAGAACTCAAGGCCGAGTCTCTACCTAAGATTGACCTACTGATTGGAGGTTCACCTTGTCAAGGTTTTAGTTTTGCGGGAGGTCAGTTAGCTTTCGATGACCCTAGGAGTGCTCTATTCTTTGAATACGTCAGACTCCTCAAGGAACTCAAGCCTAAGTATTTCTTACTAGAGAATGTACGTATGAAGAAAGAATTTCAAGATATCATCAGCGAGTATTTAGGTGTTAAACCTATTATGATTAATTCATCTTTAGTATCAGCTCAGAATCGGGTTAGACTCTATTGGACTAATATACCTAATGTCATACAACCTCAAGATAGAGGGATAGTGCTTAAGGATGTCTTAGAGGAGAATACAGAGGCGAAGTTTGATTTGTCAGACAAAGCCGTGGCCTATATGGAGAGACACCGTAATGGCAAACCTCGGTTCGAGTACCATAAGAATCCTTTGGATGGTAAGGCTAGTTGTATCGTAGCAGTACAATATAAAGGTGTACCATATGGTGTATTAGAGAAACCTTGTACCCTAAGAGATATCGTAGATACTAATGCTGAGTGTCACCACGTAGCTACCGCAGATGATATCAATGGGCACGACTGTATCAAGAGAGTCTATGCTGATAGCGGTAAATCACCTACGCTCAACGCTTGTACGGGAGGTAATAGAGAGCCTAAGGTCTTAAGTAGTGATGCTAAGTACCGTAAGCTTACACCTTTAGAGTGCGAGAGACTACAGACAGTACCCGATGGTTATACATCTAGTGTCTCTAATTCACAGAGGTACAAAATGTTAGGAAACGGTTGGACAATTTCTATAATTAAACATATTTTTAAGGAGATGGTATGATAGACTTAGAGGAGATGACTGATGAAAAACAATATGACTTAAACTTGTTTTGGAATGTCAAATATTTAATTAGAGATGTGTTTACAATAAAGCAACTATATAAACTGAGAAAATTTATTGATGACTGTATAGCAGAAGTAGAAGAAGAGAATATGCAGAATGAAATTCCATATGCAAAATACACACTTTAAGGAGGAAGTCTAATGATTAACTTAGCGAGACAACAATTAAACAAGGCACTAAAAAACTACCCATCACTAACGCCCGACATTATGGAGGCTTGGGAGTTAACTAGGGATGAGATAGCTAGTGGTGAGTCTGAGGATAATGAAGCTGAACACTTTATGTCTTGGTTAGACCAAAGAATAGAGGAGCACATTAATGTTGATTGAATATGAATACTTAGTGTGTGATGAATATGGTTCTGTGGTCTTCTCCTATGACAATGAGGAGGATGCACTGACTAGGGTATATAGCAGAGAAGGTTACTCAATTAGTAGACAAGCTAGGGAGGTAAAAGAAGATGAGTAAAATACATAACTTAGTCTATGATTTAGAAGAGGCAGAAGTGAACCGAGAATATGGGAGCACTACAATCTTATCTAAGAAAGCTAAAGATCTGGTTAGACGGATTGAATATCTTAAGTGGGAGAAGACTACTATAATGGAGGAACTTAAGGATGTATATAGACAACTTGCAGAGGAGGTATCCAAATGAGATGTAGATGTTGTGACAGAAGATTGACAGATGCTGAGTCTAATTCTAAGGATAAACTCACGGGTAAATTCTTTGATATGTGTAGAAAATGCAGAGAGTGGTCTCTAGGTGTGGTCAACAGCTACGATAATTCTAGTGATGAATCAGACTATGTAGACCAATGGGTTAAGGACAACATATAGTGAATTATTTTATTTAAATCTATTGACTGTAGGTAGAAAGTATGATATACTATATCTATAGATTCAACAAAAGGACAACAAGGTTATTATTTTTATTATTTTATAAAGCATTCTATGAAAGATTCATTATAAAAAAACTAAAATGATTAATCTTAGATTCAACTTAAGTTAGTATTTGAGGCCACTACTAACTTTCTTAACTTTTTTGGTCTCACAAGGAGAAATAATATGGTAACAAATGGTATCGCTAAATATGTATACTTAGATAGTACAGAGAAATTTAATGGTGAGGACACGGGTAAGTATACCTTGACTGTCGCTATTGATGATAAAGAAGCTAAGGCACTAGAGAAAGCAGGTGTTAAGGTCAGAACAATTAAGACTGAGGAAGGTGGAGAGTATAAGGCACGTAAGTTCAGCACTAAGTACCCTCTACCCTTCGATATGATTAAGACTGCTGAAGGTGAGGCTATTGGTCACGACTTCGGTGCTGAATCAGAGGTACAAGTCTTATGGAAGGCGGGTCAAGAACATCCTATGCACGGTGTAGCTACGTACTTAACTGCTATTAAAGTCAGTAAACGTACCGAAGGTTACAAGTCTAAGGATTCTGAGGCTGATGACTTCTTCGGATAGTCAAGTAATCAACAAACAGAGGTGTCCCCTATGTGAGAGCATAGGTAAGGATACTTCGGGCAACGGATTGGCCATCTATGATGATGGTCATACCTATTGTTTTAAATGTCAGACTCGAACAGAAGGAGAAAATGGAATGAATCATATATATGACCAAGACCCACAACCACCACCTAATACTATAATGCCTAGGGGTTTACCTAGACAAGCATTGACTGATAGAAGAATATCAGAGAAGACTTGTGTCAAGTATGGTGTAACAGTAGGTAAAGGTAAAGATGGTAAGATAGATACACACTTCTATCCATACTATAACTCAGATAACGAATTAATTGGTTACAAAGAGAGAAAAACCTTAACTAAAGAATTTAAAATTATAGGTACTAATAAAGGATCTGGACTCTTCGGACAAAATATCTTTGGTAGTGGTAACAATAAATACCTAACTATCACTGAGGGTGAAGTAGATGCCCTCTCTATCTACGAAATGTTAGAAGGTAAGGGTGCAGTAGTCTCACTCAAGAATGGGTCAGGTAGTGCAGCCAGAGACATCAAGGAAAACTTGGAGTACATTGAATCTTTTGATAATGTAATCTTATGTTTCGACCAAGATGAGGCGGGTAAGAAGGCCATTAAAGATGTGAGAGATATCATATCGCCTAGTAAACTCAAGATTTGTACCTTACCTACTAAAGATGCTAACGAACTGTTGATGTTCGGTAAGATTAAGGAATTTACAGATGCGTGGTGGAATGCTGAAGTATATACACCTGCAGGTATCATTAAAGGTAGTGATACTTGGGAGCACCTACTCCACGATGAAGACATAGTCAATATTGATTACCCTTGGAATGGCCTAAATGATTTAACTTATGGCTTTAGAGCACAAGAGTTAGTCACTATTACTTCGGGTAGTGGTATGGGTAAGACTAGTGTAGTGAAGGAATTAGAGGCACACATCTTAGATGTAACAGATGATAACCTAGCTATAATTCACCTAGAGGAGTCAATAGAACGATCCGTTTTGGGACTGATGGGCATCGAGGCTAACCTACCTATCCACATACCTATGTATGGCAATCAGCTACACCAAGGTGAGAAGAAAGAGATATGGCAGAAGTCAGTAGCAGATAAGAATGTCTACTTCTATGACCACTTCGGTAGTATGTCTGAACATAGTCTACTCAATATCATTAGGGTGTACGCTAAGGCTTATGATTGTAAGTGGATTGTGTTGGACCACCTATCTATCGTAGTGAGTAGTCAAGAAGGTTTTGATGATGAACGTAAGGCTATCGATGCAATTATGACCAACCTAAGAAAGATAGTACAAGAGACGGGTATAGGCTTATTCCTTGTGTCTCATTTGAAGAGACCTATGGGTAAGGCACACGAAGAAGGTGGGCAAGTGAGCCTATCAGAGCTTCGAGGTTCGGCTGCTATCGCACAATTAAGTGACATCGTAATTGGATTAGAGAGAAATCAGCAACACGAAGACCCTATAGTGAGGAACCAAACTACTCTAAGAGTAATTAAGAATCGCTTTAGTGGTCTCACGGGTCCTGCTTGTAAGCTTCAATATACAGCAGATACGGGTAGATTAAAGGAGGTAACGACAGATGCAGATAATTTCTTCGGCAACAACTCAAGCTTCTGATGTGATTTGTTTTTTTGATATCGAGACAGATGGTTTAGATGCAACTAAGATACACTGTATCTGTGCTATACTAGACAATGATGAAGCAGTATATAATTTTATAGGGGAAGGTAATGTTAAAAAATTTAGAGATTGGCTTGTTTTGGAAGATGTACGAACTATTGTTGGGCACAACATTATTGGCTTTGATATTCCTGTTTTGCGTAGGCTTAGTGGCTTCGAGTGGGATTTTACTATACGAGATACTTTGGTCCTATCCCGATTGGCTAACCCTTCCTTGGACGGAGGTCACAGTCTCAGAAATTGGGGTAACAAGCTAGGTAACTTTAAAGATGATTACGATGGTGGGTGGGATACTTTCAATACAGAGATGTTGAAGTATTGTCAGCAAGATGTTCGAGTCACTAAAGCAACTCATCGATACTTAGAGAAACAACTAGAAGATGTAGATGAAAAATCTATTGATCTGGAACACGAAGTCTTCAGAATCATTAAGGGACAAGAAGATAATGGTATGTTATTCAATGAACGTAAGGCTTATAATCTATTAGCTGAATTAAAGGCGAAGGTATGGGATATCGAAGAGAAAGTACACGAGAGATTTATACCTCTAGCTACTTTCATAGAATTGAATGTCTTAAAGAATCCTAAGAGGAAGGATGGTACTAATAGTGTGGCATATCAGAAACAATTAGATAGAGGTGCTCATTTTAAGAGGAATGTTTGGGGGTATACTGACTTCCCTACCTTCAACTTAGGTAGTAGACAGCAGGTAGCTAGACACTTAAAACACTTTGGGTGGAAACCTAAGAAATTCACAGACAAAGGTTCTATCATAGTAGATGAGCAGACACTCAAGGGAGTAAATATTCCTGAGGCTAAACTAATCCTAGAGTTCTTCACTATCTCTAAGAGGGTAGCTATGGTTATGTCTTGGATAGAAGCTATCGATGAAGACAGTAGAGTACACGGTTATGTCAACAGTTGTGGTGCAGTGACGGGACGTATGACACACAGTAAGCCTAACCTAGCTCAAGTGCCCGCTAGTTACTCTCCTTACGGCAAAGAGTGTAGGAGTTTATGGATAGTACCTAAAGGCTATAAGTTGGTAGGGATGGATGCTAGTGGCCTTGAGTTAAGAATGTTGGCACACTATATGAATGATGATGATTACACAGAGGAGATTTTAAATGGAGATATACACACAGCAAACCAAATGGCTGCAGGACTTCAATCTAGAGATACAGCAAAAACTTTTATCTATGCATTCTTGTATGGAGCAGGTGATGCAAAAATCGGGAGTGTCGTTGGAGGAAAAGCAAAAGATGGTAAAGCACTTAAAGCAAAATTCCTTGATAATACGCCTGCACTTAGAACTCTTCGAGGAGAGATTAACAAAAGAAGCTCAAAAGGTTGGCTTAGAGGTCTCGATGGACGAAAGCTGTGGATAAGGTCACCACATCTAGCACTCAATACTTTATTACAATCAGCGGGTGCTATAGTGATGAAACAAGCATTGATTTTATTGGAGAAATATGCTATACTATATAAGTTAGACTATAAGTTTGTTCTCAATGTTCACGATGAGATACAGACAGAAGTTAGGGAAGACCAAGCAGAACAATTTGGAAGATTAGCGGTAGCTTGTATGCAGAGAGCAGGACAAGATTTTAATTTAAACTGTCGATTAGATGGTGAATATAAGGTAGGGGATACGTGGGAACAAACACACTAAAAACAACAGATACAGTAGTAGATGATATCTACAAAATGATAGACACTAAGGTGGTAGCTAAAGGTGTAGATGTAGATAAAGTAATCAAAGACTTCGGTGAGAATATGAAGGCTATCTTGGTCAATAACATTACAGCACACGAGTTCGATAATCGTAAGTTACGTATGTCTAACATCGGTAAGAAGGATAGACAGTTATGGTATGGCTATAATGGACACAAAGGTGAGGAACTGATGCCACACACAAGAATTAAGTTTCTATATGGCCACCTCATCGAAGAGATGATTCTAGCTCTAACTAAGTTATCTGGGCACGAGGTAACATCAGAGCAGAAGAAAGTTGAAGTAGATGGTATCAAGGGTTCGATGGACTGTAAGATTGATGGTGTCCTAACAGATGTTAAATCAGCATCACCTTACGGCTTTAAGAAGTTTAAGGATGGTAGTCTTATTAATGATGACCCTTTTGGCTATATAGACCAGATCAAGGGTTATGCTTATGCCGAGAATACTACTGATGTAGGTTGGTTAGTGATGGATAAGACTAACGGCCACCTAACGTATCTTAAGTATGATATGGCTGATGAGTCACAGTGGTATTGGACTAAACTTAATTTCTTCAGCATCACAGATAGAATCACCAATATTAAAAAAGTAGTTAAAGATGATGAGCCGCCTAAGAGATGTTACGAACCTATTCCCGATGGTAAGAGTGGCAATATGAAGTTAGCTGTAGGATGTAGCTACTGTGCTTACAAGCAAGAATGTTGGAAGGATGAAGGTTTAAGGACTTTCCTATACTCCACAGGACCTAGATACTTAACTACCGTTAAACGTGAACCTAAGGCTGTCGAGATAGATAAAGATGGTAATAAATTGGATAATTTTTATGCTTAAATACAGAAGTAAATTAGAGAAGGAATGTCATCAACTATTAGGTGAGAAGGAATGGGGGTACGAACCACATAGAGTGGCATATACTATGCGTAAGAACTACACACCCGACTTCGTTAGAGGTGATTACTACATCGAGGTCAAAGGGTTCTTCAGACCTGGGGACACAGCTAAATATAAAGCTATCGCTGAACAACTTAGATTTGAAGAAAAGGAGTATATCTTTCTTATGCCTAAGCCTGATAGCAGGGTACGAAAGGGAGGCAAGATAACCTATCGACAGTGGTGTGCTAAACATAAGATAAAGATATTTTCAACTAAAGAAATCAAGGAGCTAAAAGAATGGACACGAAACAAGGAACAGATGCTATAGCAGCGACAGCTGATGCCGTAGACCCTAGCCATTATAGGCAAGGTAATATTGAAGTTATCGATTTTATTCTAGATCAAAAGTTTAACTACTTAGAAGGCAATATCATTAAGTATGTCAGTAGACATAAGTTTAAGAATGGCAAGGAAGACTTACATAAAGCACAGTGGTACTTAACGGAGTTGATTAATGCTTACTCTTGATGAACTTAAGGATAGGGTAATAGCAGAGGGGTATGATGAATGCTTAATCTGTGATATTCTTGAGATAAGCACAGAAGAATTATTAGATGCTTTTGAGGATAAACTGACAGACAAAAGGAGAGAATTTGATGATTATGACAGTTGAATCTTTTATTCTCTATAATATCATTATGTGGGTGATGGGTTGGTATCTACTAGTACGTAATGGAGAGAGAGAATATGAAGCAGGAGTGCTAGAGGCAGTACAACTACATAGTGAAGGAAGACTTACCTATGTTTCCTATAGAGAGGATGGAATAGAGATGTTAGAGATTAAAGTGGAGCCATATGAAGACTGAATATCTGGGGATAACAATAGATAGAACGAGAGATAAGACGTTGACCACTCAAGCTCAAGAGTTGCTTAGGGGATACTATCTTAGAGGTAAGGAGAAGTCACCGCAAGAAGCGTACGCTAGAACGTGCGTTGCTTACAGTGATGGTGATTTAGATTTAGCACAGAGGTTATATGATGCTGTTAGTAATGGTTGGTTTATGTTTAGTAGTCCTATACTTAGTAACGCTCCACTTGAAGGAGAGCAAGCTAAAGGACTACCTATTTCTTGTTTTCTGTCTTACGTACCTGACACTCTTGATGGTCTTATTGAACACCAATCAGAGTTGGCTTGGCTTAGTGTCAAAGGTGGTGGAGTAGGTGGTCATTGGGGTGACGTACGTCCTGTATCAGACAAAGCACCTGGACCACTGCCATTCATAAAGGTAGCTGACTCAGCGATGACAGCATACAAACAAGGACAAACAAGGAAGGGAAGCTATGCAGCGTATATCAATATCAACCATCCAGACGTGGTGGAGTTCACTAACATTCGAGTACCGACTGGGGGCGATAGCAACCGCAAGTGCTTTAATATCAACAACGCTATTAATATTACTGATGATTTTATTGATGCCGTTATTTCTGATAGCCCTTGGGATTTACTTGACCCTCACACTGGTGACATCAGTGATACAGTTGATGCTAGAGAGTTATGGGAAAGACTCATAGAAGTACGTTTCAGAACGGGTGAACCGTATCTAAACTTTATCGATGAAGCCAATAGACAATTACCAAAATCATTAAAGGAGAAAGGACTTGAAATTAAAGGAAGCAATCTGTGCAATGAAATTCATCTGCCCACAAATGAAGGTAGGACGGCAGTATGTTGCCTTTCCTCCGTCAATCTTGAACTCTTTGAGGAATGGAAAGAGACATCGCTAGTAGTTGATTTGATTACTATGTTAGATAATGTACTCACTTGCTTCATAGAGGATGCCCCTAAGGAGCTTAAGAAGGCCTCATACTCAGCACTTCAGGAACGTAGCTTAGGATTAGGTGCGATGGGATTCCATAGCTACCTACAGTCTAAGAATATACCTTGGGAATCTGCTCTCGCAGTAGGTAAGAATAAACAGATGTTCAGTCTAATTAAGAAGCAGGCCTTAGGTGCAACGTATGCACTAGGAGATGTACGAGGTGAGTACCTAGATGGTGTAGGTACAGCTAGAAGAAACTCACATCTATTAGCTATCGCTCCTAATGCTAACAGCGGTATGATACTAGGGACAAGTCCCTCTATTGAACCTCTTAAGTCTAATAGCTTTGTACATAAGACAAGGATTGGTAGTCACCTGATTAAGAACAAACACCTTGAGATAGTTATGGAAGAACATAGACTACGATTAGGTAAGGATAGTTCTTGGTTAGAGAGGGAGTGGAGAAACATCAACCACCACGAGGGTAGTGTACAACAGCTAGACTACCTTAGTGATTGGGAGAAAGATGTATTCAAGACAGCCTTTGAGTTAGACCAACACTGGGTAGTACAACACGCAGGTGATAGACAAGAGTTTATCTGTCAAGGACAATCAGTTAATCTATTCTTTCCTGCAGGTAGTGATAAGAACTATGTGTCACAAGTACACTTGAATGCTTGGAAATCTAAGCTAAAAGGATTGTATTATTTACGTACCTCATCTAATAGTAATGCAGAGAATGTAGGACAACAGGTAGAGAGAGTAGCACTTAAAGATTTTATGGAGGATACAGAATGTCTAGCTTGCGAGGGTTGATGGAAGAGAGTAAGGTATATAAACCATTTGCTCATCCTTGGGCAGTGGAGTATGCAGAGCAACACGAGGACTTACATTGGACAGAGAAGGAGATTAACCTTAATGATGATGTGACACAGTGGAAGGATGGTACACTGAGTGAGGTTGAGAAGAACCATATCACCCAGATCCTACGATTATTCACTCAGTCAGATGTAGTAGTAGCAGGTAATTATTGTAACTATTATATCCCTAAGTTCTTGAACAACGAAGTACGTATGATGCTTATGTCTTTTGCCGCTAGAGAAGGTATCCACGCTAGAGCTTATGCACTACTGAATGACACACTAGGCTTACACGAGTCAGAGTACAGTGCCTTCTTAGAGTATGAAGAGTTAGCTGAGAAGGTAGACTTTATGCAGGATGCAGATGTACATTCATTGGTTGGTGTAGCTAAGTCACTGGCTTTAACGGTATTTAATGAGGGTGTCAGTTTATTCAGTGCCTTCGTTATGTTACTTAACTACCAACGCTTCGGTAAGATGAAGGGTATGAACACAGTAGTTGAGTGGTCCATAAGGGACGAGACCTTACATACAGAGGGTATGTCTAGGTTATTTAGAGAGTTTTGTAATGAGCACGGGAGAATAGTAAATGATGAATTTAAGAGAGAGATATACCAAATGGCTAGAACTATTGTTGAGTTGGAAGATAAAGTTATCGACCTTGCCTATTCGGCTGGGGATATTGAAGGACTTGACAAAGGTGAAGTTAAAACGTACATTCGCTATCTGGCGGACAGACGATTAATACAGATGGGACTTAAAGGTAACTTCAAAGTAAAAGAGAATCCACTACCTTGGGTAGAGGAATTAACGAGTGGTGACAGTATGAGTAACTTCTTTGAGAAGACAGTTACAGATTACTCAGCCGTAGGTATGACAGGAGAAATAGTATGGGAATAGAGAGAACAGGTAACGGGTACTTAGTAGACCCAACACAGTGGTCACTGGATGTGATGCACGAGATGGCTAAGGAAGATGATGTCACACTAACAGATTCACAAGTGCTACAGATTGAGAAGGCGAGGGAATACTTTGAAGAAAACTCATCTGTACCACCAATCAGAACCTTCGCTAAGTACGTAGGTATCGATAAGGGTAAGCTGTTTAAAGAATGGTTGACAGGACCTCTCAAACCTATCACTAAGTACGGTGGATTACCTCAGCCAACAGGGTGTGTCTGATGACTACTCCAGATAAGTGGTTCTATTCAATGATAGTTACTTGGGTAATAGCTATTGCTATGATTGGTGATAAAGCTATGGCTGATTATGGTTTCCCATATGAGGAAAAGTACATAACTATGGATGTGGTCAAGACTAACGGAGGTGGTGGTACTATGGTGTGTCCTAGTGTACAGGCTTGCTATATCTATACACTACAGCAGGAAGCACGAGGTGCTACTCAATACTGTGAGTCAATAACTATTAAACGTAATGGGAGAACTGTGTGGCAGAGAAAGTATTGGTGATACCTAAGATACCTACCTACAGAGAGCTTGAGACTGAACTTAGGGAGGTAAAAGAAAAGTATAACCTCCTAGTACAGAGGATAAGACAAGAAGGTAAGAAGAAAGTAGATGATGGCGATGCCTTTTTAAGGTCTTATTGGAGGAAGATGGAGTGACTGATAAAGAAGAAGAAGAATTTTGGGAGAATCTTGAGGAGGCCTGTAGAGATGCAGGTGAGCTATGGGAAGTTACTAATGACGATGGTACTACGTGTAAGGTACAACATAAAATGAAGTATGCACCTGAATTTGGACCACTGAGAGATGGAGTGAAAGAACCGTAATGATATATAATTATATGTGTAACAAGTGTGAACACAAATATACTAAGAGTAACTCAATGGCTGACAGAAAGAAGAGTGGTAGGTGTCCTGAGTGTACAACTAAAGATACTAGACAGATTATGTCTACACCTATGTTTAAAACCTGCGGTGGAGGACATAGAAATAATTGGAATGGAGAAGGACAATTAAAATGAATGAATCAAAAGTAATTAAATTACTGAATAAGGCACAATATAACTTTGAGAAGATGAATGATAAGTTCTCTAGGTATGATGCCTTCGACCCTGAGTTAGGGGTTATGTTAGAGATTAAATGTAGGAAGAAACATTATGATGATACTATGATGGAGAAGATTAAGTATGATTGGAATGTAGAGTTCGCTGAAGAGAATGATTTTATATTCTTATATGCTGTAACTATGCCTACCAAGGGTGGCGAGAAGCTCTACTTATTTGACCCTAAATCTCTAGATGCTAGTGGTTATGATTTTAAGTGGCACACAAAAAAGCTCCCTGCGAAGACTGAGTTCGGAGGAAGCAATTGGATTGATAAGGAAGTAGGTTATCTACATATAGATGATGCCTTCGTCAGTCTTATTGAGAGGACTAAACACTAACCACATATCCCTTTGAGCTTGGACATAAGCTGTTGTGCTTGTTTAGGCGGTAGGCCAGTATCTTTAACGATTAAGTCTACACCCTGACTCAGACCTTTAAACTCAAAATCCCCTTTCTCTTTATCCGTCATATTCTGTAATGGATTACTAGCATACTCTTTATCTAATTGAGCGAAGTCATATACATTGTCTAACAATGCAGCTTCTAAGTCAGCATCTTCCATTTTAGCTGTTAATTCAGCTTCCATCTTTTGCTTGCTCTCAAAGAGTTTAGCCTGCTCCTTAGCTCTAATCTCTACTTCTTTAGCTTTAACCTTCTGTTGTTTCTCTAGCTCACCTACTGCATCATATCCAGTCAGAATATCAGCTAACCTATCCTTAACACCACCAAAGGTAGCTTCAATAGATAGGTTCTTCTTCTTCTGTGCTGCTATAGCATCATTAACCTTCTTCCACTTCTCATTGATAGCTTTCTTGTTGATAGCTGTCTGTGCATCATTCTGATTAGTACCATCATTATATCTATTCGCTATTGAAGCAGGATGTTCTACACCTGAACTATCACTAACTGTTTTAACTACTTCAGGGAGACCGACACCTTTAGACTCTTTTAACATACCTTCAGTCTTTAGTTTAAGCTTAGGTTTATTCTTCAGTCCTGGTGTAGTATCTTTAAAGGATAGACCGTCAGCATTGGCTCCAACATAAGGACCACTCTTCTCATAATCAGCGATATCTTTATCAATCTTAGACTGAGGTGTGCCCTCATCCCAGAAGAGTTCCTTACCTATGATTTTAGTCTGTGTCTCTACGAAGTCTTTAGTAGTCTGTCCTTTCTTTAGTCCAGTTTCTTTAGTGAAGACTTTAGCTTGTTCAGCATTTAGACTATCTAAGTAAGACTTCCACCTATCAGTACCGAAGCTAGTGCCTCCACCTGAGGTTATAGGACCATTATTATATAGAGTACCTGCAGTCTTAAACTTATGGAATCTCTGCATATTAGCTACAAACTTAGGGTCTTTAGCTGTACCTGTAAATCTACCTGTACCTGAATTATTTTTATGGATACCCATATTATTGTCCTTTTTTGTTTTGTTTTGTTGGGTCAAATAGACCACCTAAGTTAATTTCGTAGCCTTTGCCTTGACCTTGTTTTGTTCCTGTAGTATGGTAGGCTATTTTCTTAGCTAATTGTTTTATTCTTCCTCCACTAGTTGAGGTACTCCCTGTAGTATCCCACCAAGGTTCCTCAGCTAAAGTGTTCTCCCAATCATAACCTCTATCTCCTATAGTCAACTGACCATCCTTATCTGTCTTCCAACTAAATTTACCTATAGCATTCATAACCTCTGCATAAGGGGAAGTGACGTGCTTAGACAAGAAACCATCCTGAGGTTGAAACAAACCTCTAAAATCCTTAGGGTTCACACTTCCTTCTGTCTGCCCTTCCTTCCTAGATAAGGATACCATCTCTTTCACCATATCTAGAGCATCAGGGGAGAAGTCTCTCTTCTTATAACCTCTCTTTTCTCCTAAGTTAAAGAAGACATCACCAAAGTATCCACCAGCGACAGGACCGAGTTTATCCACTAATAACTCATTCATAAAGAAATCAGTAGTGTCCTCAGGAATAAAGTTACCACCATTTAAAAATAGACCCATAACTGCTCCTAATATGTACTAATTTCTTCTTGTGTTTTTTTAGCGTACTCACCACCTGTGGTAGCCTCATCTATTAAAGCTCCTCCCGCTATAACAGCAGTACCTACTAAGTTCTGTCGGATGGCCTTCAGTTGATCTGGTCCTATCTTAAGTTTCTTCTCCATCCACTTCATCATACCATTGACTGTCTTCTCATTGACCTTACCATCCTTGTAGGCGTTCATAGCCATCTTACGGAAGAAAGGAGAGTTAACCGCTGCCTCAATACCTTTCAGTGAAGCTGCTGTACCTATGGCTGCACCTGCAGGACCACCTGTTATACCTCCTGCAGTAGAGCCTAGGATAGCAGGGATGATTCTACCCCAATATAGAGGGACAGAGTTATTACCTGCTTCAGCAGCATTACGATAGATTACAGCGAGGTCAGATAACATAACTTTCTTCTCAGGGAATAAATTCTTCAGTGTTGTCAGTCCTGTATCATCTGCCATAAACCTAAGAATTTTAGGTTTCTTACCTTGGAATAATTCACTCTTAATAGCCTCTAATACGAACTTACGCATCTCAGGAGCAAATTTCTCATCTTGTGACCACTTACCCATCTTAGTGACCTGAGTCATTATCTTCTCCCATTTAGAGAGTGACTTAGTAGGTGTAGCAATTAGGCTCGCCACAAGAGAATCTAACTTAGTCTTCTCTTTGCCTGCATTTAGGATATCTTTGCCACCACCAAGAATATTTCTTTGGAATCTCTGCCACTGACTATACTGAGAGTCTAGTTGGGTAGCCTTCTCTAACTTATTAGCACCTTTAGCTGAGTCTAAGAATAACTTCTTAATCTTTCGCTCCCAAGGGACTAGGATACGCCATCTCTTAGGCATATCACCTACACCTCGGTAGGCATCATTTAGAGTGTCCGACATAATACTCCTCAATTCTCTCAGTGCCTCAGTTCTAGTATACTCACCATCACCTAACATCTTGAGTACGTCTCTAGCTGCAGGAATGTTGATACCTGCCTCTTCCATATCGACTACAAACTTATTTAGTTGAGCACCTCGGACGTTTAATGGACCTAAGTCTCTATATCTATTGACAAACTTATCTTTAATCTGTAATGCTTTCTTAGACAGTATATCGAAAGCACCTCCAGTTCCACTTTCAAAGTCACCTTTACCTATCTTTTCTGCTAGTTCTTCACCTACAGCTCTCTGTGCGGAAGGTGAACCACCACCTAGAGTCTTTACATACATAGATTGAGCATCTTCTTTCACTCGTTGCCTCACTTTCTTACTTACGAGACTAGCCACTTTAGGTACTTGTTCTGCGAGTCTACCTACATTACGAGTGACCACACCTACTGTAGGACCCAAAACAGCACCTGTGATTGCTGCAGTTCCTACTTCCCCTCCATCGATTCCTTTTCTCTTCTCTAAGGCTACCTCACGGGCTTGTCGTTCAACATTTGAAGCTGCACTCCAAGTTGCACCTGTAGCTGCAGGGAATAAAACCTTTTGAAGGGCTATTTTACTTAAGCCTTTAGTAGCTGATTTACCTATAAACTTCCAGATCCCTGCACCACCAATTAAATTAGTGGGATCAGTTACTACTGCTTTACCTACACCTTTTAATTGCTCCCAGAAAGGACGTGAGCCATCACCAGTCATATTAGTTCTATCGTAGATGTCGAAGAGTCTCATCACCCTCTGTTTCTCTTCCTTCTTCATCTTAGAGAAATCATAAGCCGAAGTAGCACCTGAAACTAGATTATTATCTACATAGTTCCAATACTCAAACTGCTCTTCTACTAACTGAGTGTCTGTGCCCTTCCATTCTTTGCCTTCTCTGCGTTTGTAGTTTACTTTAGCATCTTTAAGATACTTCTCATTTTGAGAGAGGTCATCAAAGATTAAATCTCCTGAGTAAGTTTTCTTATTCGCTAGGTTATACTTCTCCATTAAGAACTCATTAGTAGAGTCCGCAGGAGCAGAGAGAGTTATATTTCTGCCATAGACAGAGTTATTAAAAGTGAAATTCTTATTTTCCATATCTGTATGTATGTCCTTAGTCTACGTTTATGATTGTTACGTTGTCACCTAAATCAGCACCTGTAGATTCACTAGCTCCTGAAGAGCCTATCGCTGCTTTTATCTCTTGTGCAGTAGGGAATTTAATACCATTCATTTTACCTGTGGTAGGGTTTAAGCTCGTATTCCACTTCGACCTATGTATCTCCCAAGCATAATTATCAGGGACGAAAGGTGTAGTAGGGCTACGTTTTAAGTGCTCCCTCTTCTCTTTCATATACCAACCACTCAACTCTTGATTGACACGTTGGTTGTAAGAGGCCACCTCTTTGAGTGTAGTCAATAATAGTCTATTACCACCTTCTGATGTAGATAAACCTTCAGCTGCAGCGGTAAAGGCACTCATCTCTCTATCAGAGATAGCACCTTTAGTCTGACTCACCCACTCCATAACTGTAGTCATAGAGTTGGATAAGAACTGTTTAGCGTTCGCTGCTGAAATAACAGAAGAGTCCACACCTAACATAGCACCGATGTTTTGAGCTATGTTAACTAGAGAGCCACCAGGCCCTGTATATACTGTGTTAGTATCTAAGATAGATAAACTTTGGTTGATAGTAGCTAATCTTCTACCTGAATCTTTAGCTTCTGTCGAAGAAATCTTAGTCATATCTGCCCAAGCCTTCGCTTGTTCCTTAGCTAATGCACGAGCACCTTCACTTTCAGCACTTCTGTGTTTATATTCTGAAGCTACTCTAAGTGCTCTCTGTAGACACTCTATATCTCCAGGGGCACAACCACCTTCTAAAGAGGCTGAAAACTCTACAGCCTTCTGCATACTACCTCTAGAATCTCTAGCTGCTTGATATGCTTGTGTTCTAGCTGTATTCTCTTTAGCTATAGGCATTACATCCTTAAGCCAAGCCGAGGCTGCAGCAGGGTTAATACCTTGTAACTGTTTATAAGTACCTTGTATAGATTGCATAGAGCTTAAATCAGCCTTCTCAGCGATAGCCATAGCCTGTCTCTTAGGTGACTCATAACCAGTCATCCTTTTAATACCAGGGGCTAACTGATTAGATAATAAATCAGCTCCTGCTCCTGCCATCTCATCTGCAGTCATTAGTCTTTTGCTCTCTGCGTCAAACATTCCCATAATAATCTCCTATATTTAACCGAAGAACGTAGACTGACCTAACATCTGTAGGTAAGGGTTCTCTTGTCTTCCTAAATAGTCAGGTTGTCCTAGAGGGTTCATCCCACTCAACTGACCACCTAACATACCTGTGCGTTGGTCATAAGCATTAGCGAGTTGCTGTTGTTGATAACCTTTAGTTAAGTCTCGTCTCTGCTCACTAGCTGCCTTATCCCAAGCATTAGATGAACTCTGAGTTACACCTTGAGCTTGAGCTAAGTTGGCAGCCTTTTGGTCTCTTCTATCCCAATCTGGTCGCATCATACCTTCCCAAGTATTATACTCAGAAGCTAGGTTAGCATCTCTATTATCACGTCTGCTCTGTACATCAGCAGCCTGTGCCTTGTAGAGGTCAGTCATAGGTTGCATCATTTCATTGTAACGGTCATTATCACGACCCTTCATATAAGCACCATAACCACTACCTAGGAGACTCATAATATCTTGACCTCCTAGTACACCATCTTTACCGCCAAAGAGACCACCTAATAATGAACCTTTATTGGTATAAGAAGAATTACCACTCTTAAGATTACCTAATAGAGTACCTACACCAGTCCATTTATTAGCTTGACCACCGAAGGATGTATCCCAACGATTTCCTACATCACTCCCAGAAACAGTACCTAAATTATTATACCAAGAATCATCTAAGTTATCACCATAGACATCTGTCCAATCATCAGTAGAACCTAAGTTATCATACCAGGAATCATCTACAGCATCCCAGGATTCATCACCCCAGTCAGAATCTTGATACCAAGTATCATAAGAAGGGTCCTCATTCCAAAAATTAGAATCTTCTTGTATGCCCCAACCATCATCATAATCATCGTCATCAAACCAATTATCCCAATTAAATGCCATTATGCTTTCTCCTTTAAAAACTTATTTTGTAATTCTCTAACCATCTTCTTATAATCCTTTAGTGCCTTAGTGCTATCTCTATCTTCTTGAATCAAATCAAAGATAGGCTTTAAGTGCATATCCCAAATGTAATTATAGATACCTTTAGAGTTATCTTTCGTATCAATTACTGATACAATCTTAGGGGCTGTCACTCTATAACGACCATAAGATGTTTTAAAGGTAGGATGCCAAGAAGACATATAATCTCTCCATTCTTCAAATATAGTTAGACCTTCTTTACCTAGTGCTTGTGTTGCAGCTGTGGCAATATAAGAGCCACCTCCGCCACCTCCGCCACCTGAATCACTCGACCCAGGTGGTTCTTCCCAACCAACTTCTTCACCGTTAGTATCGGTGAAACCAAATTGTCCATCTCCATAACTAGTAGTAGTTACTGTACCTGAGTCTGCTGATTCATAGTTTCTTGTTTCACCTTCTGCTATGCTATTTAAGTTTCCTTGTTGAACAGAAGCTGCTCTATCGGCTTCTTCCTGTCTACGTATGTTATCTTGTCTATTGACCTCAGCTACTCTAGCATCCTCTACTCTCTGAGCTTCAACTCTAGCTACATCAGCTTGTCTCTGTGCCTCAACTCTTTGAGCTTCAACTCTCTGTGCCTCAACTCTTTGAGCTTCAACTCTCTGTGCCTCAACTCTCTGTGCCTCAACTTGTCTCTGTTGTTGTGCTGCTCTCTCCTCTTCTACTCTCTGAGCTTCAACTCTAGCTACTTCGGCTTGTCTCTCTACCTCTACCCCTGCTTGTTTCTCGGCAGCAACAGTAGCTCTATTAGCACCCATAGGGTCAAAAGAAGGATTAGTTCGGATAGCATTTCTATAGCTATCTACTACCATATCAAACTCGTGAGTATCTGGAGTAACTCCGTGACTCTGGGCATAATTAGCAGCAGCTTCATAACTACCTACATTAAACTGACCCTCACCACCTAAGTTATCGTTGTACTTAGGATTATAATTTTGTAAATCTTCGGCTGATTTAACTTGACCACCTAAGTCAGGAGATAAGAAGTTAAAGATACCTCCAGCTAAAGGATTAACCATACTGATACCTGCACCTAATAGACCACCTTTAGAATTAAAACCTTGGAGGTAATCTAACCCAGGCATAAGACCACCTAAGCCTTGTGTATTTAATGCTGTACCGATTAGTGACCTTTCTGATAGAGGATTATTTATGTACTCTAAGGCTGTCCCTTTAGTGGCCATATCAAAGGCTCTATTACCTGTCAGACCTGATATGCCTAGTAAATCTCTTGCATTTTTATTGCCAGTAAACTGACCAAACATACCTAATGCCTGTCTTCCATTATTATAGGCATCTCTACCTATGCCTAATGTTTCAGCACCAAATTGACCTAATGACTTATTACCGAAGTCAAATACTCTTCCTCCTTCTCTCCAACCACCGCCTATATTAGACAATACACCTGGATTAAAAGACATTCCTAAGTCTGAATTACCGAAAGAAAAGTTAGAGTTACCAAAAGAATTACTGATTCCATCTAGATTACTACTTCCATCAGAACTACTATTCCAAGGAGTATCATTATTATTAAAACCATCAGAGGAAGAACCACCTGCTACTCTATTACCAAAGAAGTCAAATTCTTTTCCACCTGTAACACCAAATCCTGCCCTATCAGGCTCAGGCATAGTTCTAGAAGTACCTGTATTAGGGTTATAGAAGGGTTGACTAGTAGGGGCATTGTAGTTAGCTAATGGTCTATCAGCTACAGGAGCATCTCCACCTGTATAAGGATTGTTATTGAATACATTAGTAGTAGGGGCAGGGTTAAATAGATTAGCAGATGTGGCCTGTGAAGGATTAACTAGGCTATTAGAACCTAAAAGCTGACTTAAGTTCTCTAGAGGATTAGTTACAAGACTACCACCTGATGATAGAGAGGTATCTTGAATCTCAGTACCTTCTGCATCAAAAGATTTAGGTATATATCTCTCTGGATGGGATACTGCTTCTGCTGCCTCAAATGGATTCATCTTTTATCCTATGTTAGGTCTAAGTCAATAGTACAGAACATATATGCACCGTCAGATACACACCTGACTAAGTCAAACTTATTAGAACCTGAAGTAATGGTAGGATTGTTACCACCATTGAAACTAAAGTTAGCACTGAAGGTTACATCATATGCACCTTGGTTCTTAATGATGAAGTCAGCCTTAGCACCTGCAGTCTGGTTAGAGACATCTAATGTATAGCCAGTACCTTGCACATTAACGATGAACGTATCTGTATTTAATAAGTTAGCTGTTTGATTAGAAGATAGAGAGATAGTCTCAGAAGCCGTAGGATGAGCTTTAGTGAATGTTTGTGGTGTATCTAATGTAACTACTGTCTCACCACCTACAGTCGCTGTAGTGGCTGTTAAGAGATTAGTTACGAAGTTCTCTGCGGCATCACCATTAACGTCTGCTTTAGAGTTGACTGCTGTTCTTACTGCTGTAAATTCAGTATCGAAGTCAGAACCTGAGATTACCTTACCAGGGTCTGTATCTAATAGTGCATCCTTTCCTGACCATCCTACTGCTATAGTATAATTACTCATCGTGTCTTTCCTTGTTTAAATAATAAAGCTAATGATTGTAGGGAAGCCTTATACCCTTTAGTTACTCCATCCATCTCTAGTCTAAGATACTTAGCTGAACCTGATAATGGAATACTGTGTTCTTTTAATCCGTGGATAGGAGCATACTTAGCTGTAGCATATAATCCAGATCCCCAAGTAGAGGGTGTACCACTCAAGGCAGGGTTAAGCTTAAAGGTAGGTGATAGCTTAGGTGCTAACTCAAAGTCCTTATATAATCTTAAACCAATATCTGTACCTTGACCACCAGAGATAACCATAATCAATCTCTTTAGGATTGAAGCCTTCTCTAGGTCAGGACTCAAAGATAACCATACTGTAGATATACTACCTGTATAAGGGTTAGAGGTATATACATTAGAACCTGAATAGTCCATATCGTAATAACCTTCATAACTAGCTATTCTACCTGCCTGTTGACCTACTAATAGACCGTAGTCCTCAGAATATAGTAGACTAGCTGGGTCTCTATCTGCAGCGAACGTCCACTTAGTTACTCTAGGTACTTGCTGTGTAGGTCTAGCTGCATCACTAGTTGTATACTGAATGTCAAATACATAGGTTACATTTCTATCTACGAAAGATAATAAGTATAATCCTTCTGCATAATAGTAAGCTGACTTAACATTTCTAGATGCTTTTACGTGAGAGATAATCTCATCTTTAACTGTGACAGATATATCTCTAAGGGGTAGTTTGTCTGACTCTGCAGTCCTAATTAGAGACCTAACACCTGTATCAGATAAGAAGTATAAATCATTACCGATAGCCTGAATTGAATCTCTAGAAGCACAACCAATACCTCTGATTACTTCGTCTAGAGCCATATCAGTAGGCTCAGTAGGGAACTTATAGATAGCTATGTTCTCCTTACCGAAGATAACTAAGTTACCCATATAAGGATGAATAGCTACAATCTCATCGTGACCCCATACAGTCTTTAGGTCGATACCACCAGCAGAACCAGTGGACCATTTATGTGAATCTAATAAGTCAGAGTAATATAGAACATCCTTCTCTTCTGTGATACCACCTGCCCATATTCTGCCGTAGTAGCCTAAGCCACACGAAGGGTCGAAGGTAGTTACACCTGCAGGAGCTGTATAAGAAGCATCATCTTTAACCTTACCCCAACTACCTGACTCATAATGTAATATATCCAAACCACCCTGGAAAGCTAATAATTCATTATTGAAATTCTGAAACTGCCAGTCTGAAGTTGACCCTCCAGTAGCGAATGCAACACCAAAAGCATTATCTTTATCAGTTAAATCTAACTCGTGTATATTACCTGATATAGCACCAAATATCTTATTTACAGTACCATTATAATGCTCTACCATAGAGCCAATCTTAGCACCACCATTTAGTGACTTCTGTTTCAATCCCTTACGGAATGTAACTTTACCACCTTCAGTATATACGATGTTGTCTGCCTTAGTGAACCAAGTGGCTCCTAGTGCTGTAGGGTTAGTCTGTGAGTCTAAACCATTGATACCGATAGTATCTAAAGGGACTACATTTAAGACCTTACCATTAATTGACATACCAGTCTCTCTCATATTCCATATTAGAAGAGTCTAGTTGTACTGCCATATTTAGTGCATCTCTAGCTTCTGCAGCTACACCTGATGAGATAGTACCACCATCTTCACCACGTTCAGCGATAGCTCTAGACCAAGCACCTAAGATAGTTGGTTGTGATGGCGTACGTAATACCTGTGATGCTTCTTTTAATTCTTTCTGAGCACCTACAATATTGAATGAGATAGTCTGTGTACTGTTAGGTACAGGGTATAGGTCTATATTGAAGTCAGGCTCTCTAGACTTAGATGCTTGAGAGATACCGTTGAAAGCATAAGCAGTAGGTTCACCTGAAGCAATTTTAGCGATAGGAAATGTCTTATCATTAATCCAATTGTTAGTCACTTGTTCTAATGTTTGACCTGTCTCCTGACAGATGACATCTAATACCTTGAAAGATACACCTGCACCACGTAAGGCATCACCTAGTGTATACTGCATATTACCTGCTTTAGTCTTGATGTTGAATGACTCTCTTAGAGCCTGCCAATCGTGATATGATTCCACTTGTTTCTTTGAATCATTAACTAACTCACCGATTAACTTTTGGTAGTCAGTAACTGTAGTTGAATCATATAGGTCACCAGACCAATCAGAATCAATAGTATCTTCTCTGAGTCTACGTAAGACACTGTTGATTATTTCTCTATATGTCATTTAATCTCCTGTTTATATTTACCTTTAGCTTTAGCATAACCACTTCTTCTAGCTAACCAAGGACCTATTAAGTTTGTAATTATCAGGAAGGCTACAAATGCCCATACGATGTCTTTACCCCACGAGGTAGCTACGTATGCCACTGCTTGCTCTTTCGTCTCTATATCGGCAACCTTAGGCTCATCAGGTACTAATTCATCATATGCCATACTGGTGGCTAGGTTAGCTACAGCTGGTATTGGTCCTGCTATTAAATATGTCACACCTGTAGTCGCTACAGACTTACCTGCATTCCTAAGCTCTAGTGAGGAACACCCACTAAAAAGAATAAGCAATAGTAATATAGATAGTTTCTTCATATAATAGCCCAGTTAATTGGTAGAGTCCATACGTCATACAGGAAGAATCTGCTTGTGCCATTCGTTAGTTCTACCCATATCACCGCTCATTAACCTTATCAAACAACTTCTCAATCAAATGTTTAATCTCTTTAATGTCA
>OBJC01000023.1_pt1 | contig 32733 bp, 25 predicted proteins | sample 1481521 | NCBI WGS metagenome assembly OBJC01 (sample SAMEA2341961, study PRJEB22496) | metagenome | biome: marine; feature: hydrothermal vent; material: water | place: Pacific Ocean | collected 2011/2012 | reverse complement strand
GGCGCCGAGGTGGTGGAAAGGTGGGCTTTGGTCCGTGGGTGAGCGGTACAGCCATGATGGTTGCACCGCTATTGGCGAGCCATGTCCATAACGGTGCAACCGAGGCATTATGGGCCGCACCCGCAGTGTGGTCGGTTTGGATGTTTTGGCGTGCAGCCACTCGCCCGGGTGTTGCTTATGGGCTGTGGGCGTCGGTGGCTTTGGTCGTGGCCACGGTGTGCCATATCGAAAGTGGATTTGTAGCGGCGGTCTTTGGGCTTTCGTTGACCATCTTGGGTGCCGGGGGGGGCGTGGCCACCTACACTTGGAGGCGTTGGTGGCCCCTCGTGACATCTTTCGCGCTGGCTGGATATTCAGTGTGGGCAGTGGGGATCGTCCTGGGTGCCGATGATGGGTTTTCTGGGCAAGATTCTGCAGCATCCATCGCGACCATTTTACGGACCAGCGGTGCGGCTGATCCCCTCAGCTATTTGTGGCCGGGGTCCCATTGGTCACCTGATTTTCGAATCACGTCTGATGATGGCGAACGCTTTATGCATGTCCATTATCTGGGCTTTATCTCGCTTGGCCTCGGTTTTTGGGCATGGCTGCGCCGACGGCGGCACACAGGATTTTTGATCGCTGGGGGGGCCGTCTGTTTGGTCTTGTCCTTGGGGCCGGTGTTGATGCATGCGGCTCGCCCAGTGCTGATGTCAGGAGAGCTTGCCGTGCCGCTGCCATACTATTTGCTCGAGGCGCAGATCGGGTTTCAAAGAATTGACGCCACCTGGAACTTCAGCTTGGGGCCAGTGCTCTGCTTGTCTTTGTTGGGTGGGCTCGCTGTTGATTTAAGAGGGAAGCGCTTGGCACTTTTGGCCGTGGCGTTGCTCATGTTTGAGGCTCGGGTGATTTCGCCATCATCCGCCCTGCCTGGGACCCTTTCCACGGTGCCGGAGGCCTCGATTTTGGCTTTGAAACGTGCACCACCAGGAGCCGTAATTAATTACCCGCTTTTGGCTGCGCGTTCCTATTTGGCCGAGCAAAGTGTTCATGGAAAGCCCGTCGCTGGAACGCCTACGGAGGTTGCTAACCCTCAGGCGAAGCGCCTTTGGGCTCGGATGTTGGCCGAGGCGCACAGCGATCCAGACACCTTTCATCGGGCGGTTTCAACGACCGCAGAACGTCTGGGGATACGGTATCTCGTGATTCATACAGACCCCGACGCGCCACCGGATATATACACGACCATGGTGAGAGAGCTTGAAATGTTGTTCGGTGTGCCCGGTTGGGGAAGCGGTCAAACAAGGGTGGTGGTGTTGTGGTGATGCCGAAAATGAAAAAAGGCGTTGTGGGCAGTCGGTTTGAGGGTGTCGTAAGGGTGGAGGGCCTTGCGGGGCCTGCGACCCGCCGTACATGGCTAGGGCGGCCCCTCGGAGAGCGCGTGGAGTGGGCCTTTCTAGAGGCGGGGATTCCCTTCGTTGGCGATAAGCAGCCCGCCGAAGACCTCGGTCGATTTTTGGTCCGCGCCGATGTGGTGGTGACCAAGGATGCGTTGCTTGCCTTCTCTGAACTCACCGATGGCGAGGATATCCGCTTTGTGTCGAGTGGACGCCTTGGCAACTTTATTAGCGATTTGGCCTTCGGCGACGACGACCCTTGGTTGGTTTTTTTGGCGCCAGGCGGTCCAGTGACGGCTGAGCGTATGGCTACTGCTCGTCCCGTGGTGCTTGATCCAAAGGAGCGGCTCATCGAATTTCAGTTGTCTGAGGCGCATCACGGTGCATCAGCTGTGGAATTGCCCATTTCAGATCGGTTGGTCATGCCCACTTGGCATTGGTCCCAGCTTTTGTGGGCGAACTTGCTCGGCCTAGGGCCCTTTCTGTGGCGCGGACTCATCGGGAAAAATATTATTGAGGTGGCTGTAAAGGCTTCCGCTGCTGCCGTTCGGGCGGGTTCGTTTAGGGCGCATAGGATTGGCGCCAAGCTCGGTCGCAAAGGAAAGGGCTGCCGAATCCATCCGTCTGCAGTGGTGGAGGGGTGTTGGCTTGGCGATGACGTCCAAATCGGGGCCAATGCCGTGGTGCGCGGGTGTATTTTAGGGAACGGCGCAGCGGTCGAGGATTTGGCGATGGTCGAGTTTTCGGTATTGGATGCTGGGGCGCGGGTGCAGCGGCAGGCGATGGTGAAATTCTCCACCTTAGGGGTCGGCAGTGCCGTGGGCGGGCTGATGCAGTTGAGTGTTTTGGACCAACATGCAGCCCTAAAGAGGACGGGCGTACTGATGGATGTATCCTTTGGCCAAGGGGTTTCGGTCATGGCCAACGGCCAACGTTTTCCCGCCCCGCTGGCCATGCTGGGCTGCTGTATTGGCGAACGGTCCACCGTCGGGGCAGGGGTGGCGATCGCGGCTGGGCGTTGCATTCCGCCGAACCTGCAAGTCGTTTGTGGGCCTGCATCAATGGTGACCCGCATACCCGAAAACCTTGAGGGTTTGGTTGTGGTCTCCGAAGGCAGTTTGGCCCCCCTGTGAGTCCGATGGAAGACGCCGGTACATCCGCCATGATTTTAGGGAGCTATCTCGGCCTCCTGAGCTTGGTGTGGCTGGGCCTGATCGCGGGTGTGCAACGGTGGGGTAGTGCCTGGCAGCTTAAGCGGCCAGGCTTGGATGAGGGAGAAGGGGCCGATGCGATGCGGGTCAGTGTCTGCATTCCGGCCCGAAATGAGGCAGAAAACATTGGTGCTTGTGTGCGCGCTGCGCTGTCCTCACGATGGCCGAATCTTGAGGTGATCGTCGTCGATGATCGCTCGGATGATGGCACGGCGGATGTGGCAAAGGCCGTCGGGCTAGGAGATGAGCGCCTTCATGTCGTTGAGGGCACACAACCGCCGAGAGGATGGGCCGGAAAGCCTTGGGCTTGTGTGCGGGCGGCGGGTGAGTCCCAGGGACAGGTGTTGTGTTTCGTCGATGCTGACGTTCGCCTTGCTCCGGATGCAGTCGGTGCGCTGGTTGGGGAGATGGTCCGCTCAGATCTGCGTCTGATCAGCGCGTATGGCTCATGGGATCTGCGGGGTTTTTGGGAACGCTTGTTGGTGCCCGCCGTGGGATGGTTGATTCGTGGTGCTGTGAATCTAGATTGTGTCAACGACCCTGGCCGGCCGGAGGCCTTCGCCAATGGACAGGTCATCATGGTGGAGCGAAATGCATACGACTCGATGATGGGGCATCAGGTTGTAAAGTCCGAAGTGCTGGAGGATGTCCGTTTGGCCGAGCAGTTCAAACGCCGTGGGCACTCAGTGGGGATGAGGGTGGCGCCATGGGCCTTTCAGGTGCGCTTGTACGATTCTCTGGGGGCCATCATCAACGGCTACAGTAAAAACCTATATGAGGGCATGGGGCGGCAACCGAGCCTGGCCTTGGGTGCGGTGCTTTTTATTTTTGTGGGGGCGCTGCTGCCTTGGTTGGCCCTGTTCGTTTCGTTGTGGGGTCGGCTGGCTTGGGGATGGGCGGTGCCTGGCGATACTTGGCTGTTTTGGTGCGCTGTGGTGTGCGCTTTACAGCTGGTATTCCGGTGGCGGCTCGAGCTCAAAGATGGACGCCCGGGCACCATTGCTTTGTTGCACCCAATTGCCAATATATTGTTGGTGTGGATACTTTTTCGTTCGATGTTCGGGATGGAGGCCACATGGAAGGGCCGCAGATTCGTCGATGGGAAGGCCGTCGATGATCCAAGCAAAAACGCCGACCCAGAAGGCCGGCGTTAAAGTGGAGCGGGAGACGGGATTCGAACCCGCGACATCCAGCATGGCAAGCTGATGCTCTACCAACTGAGCTACTCCCGCGACGGCTGCGTTTCTAACAAGTGGCTAGGCGGTGTCAAGGCCCAAGCGCAGACCTGATGTCGAATGCCTTGAGGTGCTCGGCCAGTCAAGGCTTATCAATGGCGCGTTGAGCACGTAGACGGATACGCTGAACTGGCTCGATTATGGTATCTGGAAGCGCCATTGAGATGGCCTGATCGCAAAGCGAGATCAATCGTGACCGGACGGCGTCGAGCGCCGCATCTTTGTCGTTTACGTCGGGCCCACCGGCCATTCTAGAGATGGACATGAGTAGCGCAGGGGATTGCACCCTATTTCGCAGGAAAGCCAGGTTGGTGGGTTGGAGATTGAAGCCATTCAATGCGTCTGCCACTTGTGGGAGGCGCTTGGATAGTGATGGGTGCACCAAGGCGATCTCGAGGGTATCCAAGGCTTGCTTTGTGGCGATCAATGTCCAGATCAACGCAGCTATTTCTGCATCGGCACCCCAAAGTTTTGCCCGCTGAAGGGTCGCTACCCGATCGAGGCCCTCACAGGGTGTGTCTGGACATGAGCCCTCCAGTCGCTGAGCGATGATCGCGACCATCGCTAGTCCCGTGGAGTCGTCTGCACCCGCATTTGTTTTGAGCGCGGCGTAGGCCAACTGAAGGGCCATGGCAGTCGGCGTTCCACCGTGTGTGTCTCGGCTAAGCTGTCGGGCAGATTGCATGGCGGTCTGCTCGGTATTGGTATCCGCACCCACCCAGTTCAGAGCGTGGGCGCTTGCTCGCCAAAGGTGTGCTTTTCCTTCTTCGTGGGCGCCGGGTGTGCGTTCATGGTTTGACCGGGCGACGATCAATGCCCCCATGGGCGTGTCTGCAAGTCCGGTGTAGGCCTCGCCCCCGAGGGCCTGGCCCACTTCGCTAAGGTCAATTTTTGGTCCATCTAGCCAGCCACTCAACACCATTCGGGTGGCCATATGCCGAGCGTTCGCTACTTTCGTCTTTGGTTCCAAACCGGGTAGCCATGCACCCGGTGCGCTGGGTCGAACACCAATGGGTCGAACACCCACAGCGGTGAGCCCAAGGTAGGCTGACAGGCGTGCTTGTTGGGGGTGACCCCAGTCGCCATGGCTGCTTTCCACGCCGGCGAGCATGGCGCCTCGAGCCAGCGCGACGGCGATGGTGCCCCGGTTTTGGCTTTCAAGGGCCAGCCAATCCGATGGTTCTGGCCGGCTCAGTCTGGCCACCGAGGCCCAAGCGTTTAAAGCGGAGGACTCCTCCAGAGAGTCCCATGCCCCAGCGCCTCGGGAGTTTGGCCGTCGAACGAGAGGGTCAGAGGCCAGCAGGCTTTTTAGGCTTGGAGGCGCGTGCAAATCTTGAGGGGTATAGTCGACCCGTAAATGGGGTGGGACCTCCTTGTTGCAAGAGAAAATCAACAGGAAAAGCCACATCATTCGGTCGGCTTGAGCCCATCGTTGATTTGGTGGATAAGTCCAGGGCCTTCGAAGATGAGCCCGGTGTAGAGTTGGACGGCTGCACATCCGGCATCCAACAGTTCTTGGGCTTGAGCAGCTGTGCGGATTCCCCCGGCTCCGATCACCGGAATCGCGCCGTTTGCTTCATCGAGGATTAACTGCAAACGGGCCCGGGAGAGCGGCCATAAGGGAGCCCCGGACATACCTCCGGTCTCATCCAAACGGCCAGTGGTCAAAGGACGGGAACATGTGGTGTTGGTGGCGATAATTCCAGAGCAGCCCGAGGTGATGGCGACTTTAACGGCACCCGACAGGGCACTATCGTCGAGGTCTGGAGAAAATTTGACGAGCACCGGGAGTTCCTTGGCGGCTGCAACCACAGCGCTGAGCAGCGCATGCAGTGGCTCGGCCTCTTGGAGCTTTCGGAGACCTGGGGTGTTGGGTGAGCTCACATTTACAGTGAAGTAGTCGACCACTGGTGCGAGAACACGGACAGACTCTAGGTAGTCATCGATGGCATTTTCCAACGGGGTAATCTTCGACTTTCCAATATTCGCACCGACCGGAATGTTCGGCCATCGACCAGCAGCGCGAATCGCAGCCAACCGCTCGGCCAAGGCGGCAGCACCTTCGTTGTTAAAGCCCATTCTGTTGATCAGGGCCCCTTCCGGCTTAAGCCGAAAAAGACGAGGCCCAGGGTTTCCTTCTTGAGCATGGCAGGTGACGGTGCCCATCTCGATGAAGCCAAAGCCGAGTGCTGGCCAAAAAGAGACCGCCTCTCCATCTTTGTCGAGTCCTGCGGCGAGTCCAACCGGGCCTGCCAGCCGAAGCCCTCCGACCATGATCGGTGAAAACCGCCGAGGCGGCCCTACGAGAATGCGAATGAAAAATCCGTGAAGCCGGGGTGCTGCCGAAAGGGTGGACATCACCAAGCGGTGGGCCCGCTCTGCGTTCAACATGAATAAAAAAGGACGGGTGAGCCGCCACATCAAAGACAGTAGGATTCGACGCATAAGGCATACCTAGCACGGGGACCTATGATGGGGGTCGGCAGGGGGTGTCCATGATACGTTACTCCAATGGCCATTCAGTTTTTACAGTTATTGCCCATGCTTTTTATGCTCGGGTGCTCCACCGCCATTGCCACTGGGCCTTTCGAGGGCTTGGCTGCCCCTGGGTTTCAAGCACCAACAATGGACGGCGGTAATTTTCGCCTCGAGCAAACCCAGGGCAAGCCAACGGTTTTGGTATTTTGGGCCTCTTGGTGTGGCCCTTGCCGGAAAGAGGCGCCCGAGGTGGCTCGTATCGCCCACAGCTATGGGGCCGCTATCAATGTGGTCGGGGTTAATGCCGGGGAGACCCTCAGTGTTGCTCGCCGGGCTGCGGCCGAGATGGGGGTCACATGGCCGGTTGTGATGGATTCAGACGGAAAAATTCAGTCTCAATACAAGGTTACAGGCATCCCCTTGGTGTTGGTCCTCGACAAAGATGGTTTGGTGCGGCACCGAAATAACGGCGTCCCCACGGATATCCATCGTTTGCTCGATGGGCTGTCATGATGGTGCAGTCAGTCTTAGCTTACCGTGTGGTTCAACAAGCAATGGTGCAGTCATGAAGGTCTTGGTGACAGGCGGCGCAGGATTTATCGGCTCGCATTTGGTGCGCGCATTGTTGGGCCGTTCAGATGTGGTGACGGTGCTCGACAATTTTGATGATGCATACGACCCGGCCATAAAATTGGCGAATATCGAGGGCTTGGACATCCGCTTGGTTCAGGGAGATGTTCGCGATCGGTCTGTGGTTGAATCGGCGCTAGCTGGGGTCGATGCCGTGGTCCACCTGGCCGCCTTGGCGGGGGTTCGTGAATCGCTTGAAGACCCTGCACGCTATGCGAGTGTCAACGTTGGCGGTACCGTGACTTTGCTAGAGGCTCTCCGCAGTCGGGGTGACATTCCTTTGGTGTTTGCGGGATCGAGCAGTGTATATGGAGAACGGCAGTCTGGGCCGTTTCGCGAGACAGATGCCCTCGGGTTTCCATCGAGCCCCTACGCTGGGAGCAAGCGCGCAGCGGAGTTGATGTGTCATGGTGCCCATCTAAGTTGGGGACAGGTTGTGACCATTTTGAGATTTTTTACGGTGTATGGGCCCCGGCAACGCCCGACAATGGCCATCTCTAAGTTCATCTCTATGGCCAAGTCTGGGCAGACCATTCCCTTGTTCGGCGGTGGACTCTCTCGCCGGGATTACACCTATGTCAGTGATGCAGTCTCATCGGTCTTGGCAGCCCTCGCAAAGCCCACGGGCTTTTCGCTCTTTAATGTTGGCGTGGGCGAGCCGGTGACCCTCAATGGCCTCGTGGATGCGATTTTCGAGGCCACAGACTGTACGGTACCGGTTGAGCGCTTCCCGGAACAGCCTGGTGATGTGTCGCTCACCTGGGCAGACCCTTCAGCAATAGAGGCGGCTTTGGGCTGGCGAGCTGAGGTGGGCCTTATTGCGGGCCTTGAGCGAACGGTTGCAGCGGGTGAAACCTAGGCGCTGCTAAGCGACCAGCTTGGTGTTGCGCACGAACTCTCGGAAATAATGCAGTCCGCTAAACAGGGAGCAAAAGGTCGCAATCCACAGCAGGATGATGCCGATGGAGTGGACATTCAATCCCATGAGTTCGTGGTGATACAGTAAAAATCCAATCGCAGCACCCAGGTAGGCGGTTTTCAATTTGCCCAATGAGCTGGCAGCGATGACCAGACCTTCTTGGCTTGCGATACCACGCAATCCGGTGATCGCGATTTCTCTGCATAATAATAAGGCGACAATCCAAGCGGGAGCGCGGCCCAAGGGGACGAGCATCACCAAGACAGTAATCGTCATGAGCTTGTCGGCGAGTGGGTCCAAGAATGCACCGACTGGGCTGACCAAGTCCCACCGTCGTGCGAGCCAACCATCGACGATGTCGGTGATCATGGCGATCACGAAGATGACCAGTGAGACCAGTGCCTCTTGTTTGGTCGGCTCTGTTAGCAACAGCCACACCATCACTGGGATCACAGCGATGCGTGCCACTGTCAGGATGTTTGGCAGGTTCCAGAATCCTTTACTCTTCACGGTCTCTCCGGCACATAGATGATGGGGCGCGTATTTTTGAAGTAACGCCGCAGGGCCAGCACGCGCTTTACATATGTTTGAGTCTCTGGAATATTGGGTACGGTCATGGTGCGCTTAACCCTGTTCGGACCTGCATTATAGCCCGCAAGCGCAAGGCGTAGATCACCCTGAAAAATATTGAGCATTTTGGCAATATACCGTGTGCCGCCGTCAATACATTGGGCCGGGTCGAAGGGGTCAGTCACCCCGAGGTCTGCTGCTGTGGGGGGCATCAGTTGCATTAGGCCCTGGGCGCCTGAACGGGAGACGGCGTTTGGGTTCATACCGCTTTCGGCCAATACCACTGCCTTGATGAGCGAAGGCTCCACAGTGTAACGGTGCGCCGCTGCGGTGATCAGCCCATCAAAGGTGTCGAGCGAAGGGAAGGACTTCAGGTTGACCCTTCCAACTTTGGGTGGCGGACCTTCGACATCAAAAATTGCGTATGCCACAGCACTGCTGGGTGAGTCTGTGAACGAAACCGAACCGTCGCTGTGCTCAGCACGCCAAACATCTCCTGCAATGGCCATCGGTATCACAAAGAATATCCACATGACCTTCAGGTATGGAGGGGAAACAAATACTGCAAGACGAGATACAGACATTGGCATGAATCAAAGCACTGACACAGTTGTGGTCGGCTCTGGCATCGCCGGCTTGTTGTTCGCTTTGGAAATGGCCAAAGTCGGCTCCGTCCTCGTGATCACCAAGGTCGATCGGAGCGTGACCAATACTGTAAAGGCCCAGGGCGGGATCGCTGCTGCTTGGGCAGAGGGTGACTCCTGGGAGGAGCATGTTCAGGACACGCTCACAGCAGGTGTAGGATTGTGTCGGCAGGCTGTTGTGGAGCAAGTGGCGTCAAAAGCGCGAGAAACCGTTCAGGGGCTCATTTCTTTGGGGTGCGCCTTTGATGAAACGGAAAATGGCTACGACCTTCACCGAGAGGGCGGGCATTCTGCGCGTCGTATTTTGCACAGTAAGGACAGCACTGGTGCGGAGATTATGCGGGCTTTGCTGGTCCGTGTAGACGCCCATCCTGAGATTGAAATCAGGGAGCACACGATGGCTGTCGACCTGATTACCCAGGGCACCTTGGCGCGTCGGGCAGGGAGACTTCCCCCTTCTGACGACCGCGTCTTGGGCCTGTACGCACTCGATACGCAAAGTGAGATGGTTTTTGCTGTTCCGGCCAAGGTTGTGGCGTTGTGTACAGGGGGTGCGGGCAAGGTGTATTTGTATACATCCAACCCTGATATCGCCTCTGGGGATGGTGTGGCCATCGCCTGGCGAGCTGGTGCCACCGTGGCCAATATGGAGTTTGTCCAGTTTCACCCGACCTGCTTGTTTCATCCCCAGGCCCGCAGTTTTCTGATCAGTGAAGCGCTTCGCGGAGAGGGTGGGGTTTTGCGGAATGGGAGCGGCGAGGCTTTCATGGCTCGGTATGACCCCAGAAAGGAGCTTGCTCCCCGTGACATTGTCGCCCGTGCCATCGACGCCGAGATCAAGCGCACAGGCGAGGATTGTGCGTGGTTGGATATGCGCCATATGGACCGTTCGGCGATTGCACACCATTTTCCCACTATCGATGCCCGATGTTGTGCCTTGGGAATTGACATGGCGAAGGCGCTCATTCCCGTGGTGCCCGCTGCGCACTATTTTTGCGGTGGCGTCGTGACCGACATTCACGGTGAAACGGATATTGAAAACCTATTTGCCCTCGGTGAGGTCGCTTGCACAGGGTTGCATGGGGCCAATCGCTTGGCGAGCAATTCGCTGTTGGAGGGCGCGGTGTTTGCGAAAGCGGCAGCATTGGTGGCCCATGGTCGACTGGAGTCGATCGCGACACCACCCGGCCTCCCCACATGGGACTCTGGCGAAGCCAGTGAGCCAGACGAGCAGGTTGTTATCACCCAAATCTGGGATGAAGTACGTCGATTTATGTGGAATTACGTTGGTATCGTCAGAACGAATAGACGATTGTTGAGAGCCCGAAAGCGCATAGAGCTGGTTCAAGAGGAAATTCAGACCTATTATTGGGACTTTAAGCTGACCGGTGATCTGGTGGAACTAAGGAACTTGGCGACTGTTGCTGAGCTTGTGGTGGAATGTGCGCTCCGCCGCCGAGAGAGCCGAGGACTGCACCACAACACCAATTATCCGGAGTCAGATGCACGTTTGGCCCATGACACCATTCTGAAGCGACGGTGGTGATCAGCCGCCGTAGGCACTCTCGAGTTCCAGGACGGTTTTTGGGATGGACCCGGTAAGTACTTCAGGCTTGTCATCGGTGACGAGCACATCATCCTCGATGCGAATTCCGCCAAAACCACGCCAGGCGGCTGCTCGCTCAAAGTCGACTGTTGATGAAAAGGTGGACCGAAACTCGGGCGCATCGAGGATTGCTGGGATCACATAAAATCCTGGCTCTACGGTGACGACCATTCCAGGCTCTAGGTCCAAGTCCAGGCGGAGATAGCCCAGGCCAAATTGCTCAGAGCGGACGCGGCCAGGCGCATAGGCCGCCTGGTCGCCAAAGTTTTCGAGGTCGTGAACGTCGAGGCCGATCAAGTGCCCAACACCGTGGGGGAAAAATAAGGCATGGGCTCCACATGCGACCGCGTCCTCTGGGCTGCACTTCACCAGTCCTTCATCAGCCAAGAACTGAGCCAACACGAGGGCACTTTCGATGTGAACATCTCGGTATCGGGTGCCAGATCGGACGAGAGCGATACCGCGTAACTGGGACTCCAGCACAGCTTCGTACGCTGCTTTTTGCCGGGGAGAAAATCGGCCTGATACTGGCCAGGTTCGGGTAACGTCGGTGGCATAGCCGGACTTCGACTCAGCACCGCCATCTAAGAGCAACAGTTGCCCATCTTGGAGGGTGTTGACGTAATTGAAGTTGTGTAAGACCTCTCCCCGAACGGTGACGATGGAGGGGTAGGCCAGGCTGAGCCCTGCGCGCATAACCACATCATGAAAAGCGGCGGCGATGTGTTGCTCGTGTGCGCCGTGGTGAGTGGCAGCGATCGCAGCAAGGTGGGCTGCTCGTGTCACTTTGGCGGTGGAGCGCATCTCATCAACTTCTGAGGTGTCCAGGCGGCGACGCATGGCGATGATCGCACTGATCAGGCCCTCGTGGCCATTTTTTGAACCGAATTCCAAGCTGGATTTGGAGAGTTGGCTCGCTTTTTGAGTTTGAGCGAGGTCCGGCACGGCGATCGTGGCGAGCCCGTTTAAGGCCTTTGCGTCTATTTCAAGTTGAGTGCTTGGTCGGACATTCGAAAACCCGAGCGCGGTGCCCAAGGCTTGGATGCTGTGGCTGGCCCCGTGCCAAAGCGCATCGTCGTGGCTCGGCTTCGGCAGGTATAGGACCGATTGGCCCTCGACGATCAACAGGGCGGCGCCCGGGTGAGTACAGCCTGTGAAATACAAAAAGCTGGAGTCTTGTCGAAAAGGCAGCGGCGACATGGGCAGATTGCGTGGACGGTGGCCATGGCCCATCAATAAAATGGGGGCATCCAGGGCCTGACTCAAGTGGGTCCGACGGCGGGCGTGAATGATGGGGTCGAGCATGGTGGCCTCAAATAATATCGGCGCGGGTCACCAGGGCTTCCAGTGTGTAGCCCGCATTTTTAAACATCTCAGAGGCACCTTCGCACCGGTCGACGACGCAAAGAATCTGGACAACCTCCAGCCCCGCAGCCTCGACGGCCTTGATGGCCCTGAGCAAGCTGCCGCCGGTGGTGACAGTGTCCTCGATCATGGTGACTTTTGAGCCGTCGGGTAGGCCGAAGCGTCCCTCGACCTGGTTGCCAGCACCATGGCCCTTGGGCTCTTTTCGGACCATAAACCCATGGAGAGGTCGGCCTTGGAGCCAGCTGTGTGTGATCACTGCGCCGGTAATTGGATCTGCTCCAGTGACAGGGCCGCCGATGCCGACGGCCTGTGGGTGAAGATTCTCCAAGATTAGCTTGGCTAAAACTGTCGCCCCTTCCGGGCTGAGTGTGGTCTGCCTAGCATCAACATAGAGGTCGCTGGTTTTTCCGCTGGCCAAGGTGAAGGTGCCTGTTCGGACCGACCGTTTCTTGAGAATCTCTACCAGACGTTCTTTCATGCGAGGGTGTCCATCCATTTGATCATGTCTTTAATGACCGTCTCCCCTTCAAGCTCGTTGAATATCTCGTGGTAAAGCTCGGGATAGCTGATGGTCTGCGCTTTTCCGCCCCAGTTGCGGGCCAAGGCAGCAGAGGCCTTCCAGTCGCAGATGGCATCGGCTTCACCCAAAAGCATCAACAAAGGAGTCGTGTACGCTGTGGCATGGTCAATCACGCGGGCCTGGGACTTCACCATTTCGGTGAACCACCTCGGGGTAATTGTTGAAAAAACCATGGGGTCTGCGAGGTATTTGTCGACCACTGGCTGGTGACGGCAAATCAGGCTGGGGTCGACCTCGTTGTCCAAGTTTAGTCCTGGGAGCACCTTGGAGAGCAACCTTGCCCCCAAGACTTTAAGGGCGGGGGCCTGGATCGCGACGGCCACGTTGGGATCGGAGAGCGCAAGGCCGCGGATACCATTGTCTAGCCCTTCGATCGCCACATCTAGGGCGACCAAGCCCCCCATGGAGTGACCGATGAGCACAAGCGGGCCATCGATGGTGGCGGCTGCGGCTCGGACATCCTCAAGGTACTGCCTCCAGCGGTCTACATGCCCGCGCTTGCCCTCAGATTGTCCATGCCCTCGAAGTTCGACCAAAGTCACAGCCCAGCCGGCGTGGTTGAGGGCCTCTACCACGTGTTCGTAGCGGCCGATATGCTCCGCTAAACCATGAACGATAAGTGCCTGCTTGTCTCCTTCTCCGGATTTTCCGAGACGGAGTTTGGTGCCATCGGCAGAATGAATGGTGGTGGTGTTCATGATTGCATGTCCTATCGGAGTAAAAAGAGTGAGAGGTCTTCGAAAGTGGCGATGACCGCGAGGCAGAAGAGCATCATCAGCAAGAAGGGTGCGGTGGCTTTGATAACCGTGATGATATTCTTATTGAACACAGTCGACGAGACGAAGAGGTTTACGCCCATTGGTGGGGTGAGGTAGCCCAGCTCCAAGTTGACGATGAACATGATTCCGAAGTGGATGGGGTCCATGCCGTAGCTGACGGCGATGGGAGCCAACAGGGGCGCCACGATCAAGATGGCGCTGATGATCTCCATCACGCAGCCGAGGGCAAGTAAGAACAAATTGCAGAGAATCAGGAACTGCCACTTGGAGCTGACGACCGTTTGCAGCCATTCTGCGGCAGCTTGGGGCACCATTTGCTCGGAGAGGAATTTGTTGAATGCGATGGCGAGCACAATGATCAAAAACAATGAGCCCATCATCACGCCGGAGTCAGCCAAGATTTTAGGCAGGCGTCGAATGGACATTTCGCGGTGAATAAACAGCTCGACGAACAAAGCGTAGACAACCGCCACTGCGGCCGCCTCGGTCACTGTGAATTTGAGGGGCCCTAAGATTCCGTAAATGCCGCCTAAAATCATCACTGGGAGCATCAGGGAGGGGATGGAGCGTTTGAGCTGCTTAAAGACATTATTGCTGTAGCTACCGTCATATTCGACGGGGCGGATATTGTTTCCAGGGGCATCGGGGCGGGTTTGGTACATCGTGTAGATCACCAAGACTGAAGCGATAAATAAGCCAGGTAGGATTCCCGCAATAAACAGATCGTTTGGCGACACTTGGAAGTCTTGACTGGACACCATGATCGCAAAGATGATCATGGGTACCGATGGTGGGATGATGATGCCCAGAGATCCGGCGGAAGTCAGCACCCCGAGTGAGTAGTTTTCTGGGTAGCGCTCTTCGACCAGCATTGGAAACATAATCGAGCCCACCGCGATGACGGTGACCGGGCTCGAGCCAGAGATGGCGGCAAAGATCACGCAGGCGAAGATGGTGGCGATCCCGAGTCCACCTGGGGTTTTACCCATGACGGCTCGGGCGAGTGCCACGAGGCGGTTGGCGATGGACCCTTGGGTCATGATGTTGCCCGCCAGCACGAAGAATGGAATGGCCAGTAATTCTTCCTTTTTGACGGCCTCGTACATGTCTTTGGCGACGATGTAGCCCGAGATGTCCTGAATGAGGGTGACGCAGGCCACCGAAGCAACACCGACGGTCAAAAACAGGGGTGCACCCACCAAAATAAGCAGGACCGCACCCATAAAGATGAGGGTAGGTGTGCCGATTCCAAGGGTGGCGACCAGGCCGATCAGGATACCTGGAAGCAGGCCTGCGATGATGAGGTCTCGGGCGGCTCGCTTGTTCGGTGGCTGAAGTTCGATGGCCACCCCGTCCTTGCCAGGGGGAGGCAGGATATGAGTCTCCTCAAAAGTTCCGCTAAATGCGAGGCCCAAAAAGCGCAGGGCCATGATGAGAAAGGACAATGGAATGACGGCCTGAGCAAGCCACAGGGGGAACTTTTGGCCGGCGGCTGTCTCCTCTTGGAGTTGCTCTACCGATGGGCCATCGACGAGCCCGAGAAGGGCGTCGAGTTCGGCGTCGAGTGCGTCTGCGCCCATGGCGTCTTCGGCAACCTTTTCTGCCTGGGTTTGGAGGTTGGACCAGACATGGGCCTCGCCGTCAGCGTTGCCCGGTGTCCACCAGGCGCCGAGCATTGCGAGCGCAAGTAAAAACAGGCTGACCGAACCCACCACTGACAAGGCCAGCCTGTCCCAAACAATGGGTGTGAGCGGGGCCTTGTCATCTGCCTCTGGGGTGGGGATGTCCATTCGCCGCATGCGACGGAGCGCAAGGCTCGAGCCAAAAAACCCGATGACCGCTGCAAGTGTAAGAACGACGCCAATCCCAGTCTGACCTAAAATTGCATCGCCCAATAAATTGACCGGGCTGATTAGCCAGCCCCATAGGGGTAGGGCATCTTGGCCCGAGCCACTCACCAAACTTTCGTCGACAAGGGCGATGGCGTAGTCCGAAAATGTCCAGCAAAATCCAGCGGCAGTCAGGGCTGAAAATCGCTTTGCCAGGCGTGCTGCTTTGCCTGATAAAAGGCGCTCGGTGGCATCCACAGCCAGATGCTTGCGCTCTCGGGCGGCCAAAGATGCGCCTAAAAACCCGACCCATACCATCAACACAACCGCCATATTGGGGCCGCCCTGAATCTCTAGATCGACGAAGGAGACCTCTCGGCGCAGATAGTCCAAAAAGGACAGGCCGGTCATCGCGAGCATGGCGACACCAATGAATGCCTTTTCGACATTGGCCCACATGCGATCAGCCTCAGTGGCCACGGCCTTGACGATGGCGAGCGCTCCGGACACGACCAATATGATGCCGAAAACCAGGTTTGACAGCGGGCCGTCGGCCAAGCTGCTCCAGGTGTTGGCGATGGTGCGGTCGAGGGTGTTTACCGCTCGTTCGACCTGCTTAAATACAGCGTTGATGGGCGATGCCATATCGAATCAGTCCCCGAGTTTGCCGACCACAGACTTATAGGTGGGGATCAGGTCGCGGTGTGTGGCCAAAAAGCTCTTGTGGACGGCTCTGGTTTTTGCTTTGAGCACAGCCCGCTCGGCATCGGTCAGGGCGATGACCTTCTTGCCCATGCTTCGGATGGTATCCAGAAGCTCGTCTTCAAGGGCGCGAACAGCCAAGCGACCGCGGGCAGACTCGGCGAGTGGGTCGCCGATGACGACCTTTTGAAGCTCTGGAGGCAGGGAGTCGAGAAAGACCTTTGAGTAGACCACGGCTGCGGGTTGATAAATATGCCTGGACAAAGTGTAGTGGCTGACAGGCTCAATCCACCCAGCAGCTAGAGAGAACAAAGCGGTGTTGTCGAAGCCGTCAACGATGCCGGTGTTGAGCGCAGGGAGGACCTCGGAGGTGGGCTTGGCCACGGCCTGAACACCCAACATCTTGTACATATCCAAGTGTACTGGGTTTTCTTGGGCCCGCATTTTGTATTTGGAAAGCTGCTCCGGGTTTGAGGCGGGGCCGTTGGTCGCAAAGTTACGCCATCCGTTTTCGGCCCACCCGCCCAATACGAAACCCTTGGCCTCAAGTGCAGACTTTGTGGGCTCAAACAAGACCTCATCCAAGACAGCATCAGCTTGGGCGTTGGTGGAAAACAAGTATGGAAGCTCGATCATGGACAAGATGGGTATGTCCAATGCCTCGCCCATTGCACCCGTTGAAAAGCCTCCGCCTTGGATACGTTCTCCGCGGGCGACATCCTGAATGCACTCGATCTCGGAGCCCAATGACCCGCCCAAGAACAGCTTGACCTGAATCCGACCGCCACTCTCTGACTCGATCCGCCGTTCGACATCTCGGAGTTGCTTGGCCCAAGGCGTGTTGTCAGGGGCGACGGTAGCGAAGTTCATGACGAACTCCGCCTCGGCGTGGGCCGTTGAGCCAAGGGCGGCGAAGGCAGCCAGAGAAGCGATGAGAATGGCGGGTGTGCGCATGATTGTGTCCTTAGTTGACGAAGAGGTCTGAGCGTTTGGCTTTCAGGTTCTTGGCCTTGAGTTGCTCTGCGCGATTCTCTGGTGCGATTTCGGGGATGGCTTCAGGATCGGCGGCAAGCACTTCGTCGAGGAGCTTGATGAACAAGGCAGCGTCTTGCTTTTTAGTGGCGTAGTACTTGGCCTTGAGCACCTTGGTGCCAAGATAATTTGGCTCAATGGAGATGGACTCATCCATTTTCAACAAGGCTTTGTCGATATCACCGCCTGCAAAGCCAGGAGCAACAGCGTAAACAACGCCGAAGTACCGGTCTGGTCCCGCGTAGAAGTAGTTTTCGTCGAGCTCCTCTACCTTGGCGATATATCCTTTAACGGTGTCCTTGTGCTTGATTAGCGTGGAGAAGCCTTTGAGCTTCGCCCACTTACCGAGGGCAGAGGCGGCCCAATACAAACAACCCGCGTCGTCGATGCTCATCACTCGAATGGCGGTGCGCTCGGTCTCGTCGCCTTTTTGAAGCAGGTCTGTGAACTCGGTGTTCACGGCCATACAGCGTCCACCCCATTGGACGGCAGTGTCCCAGGCAGCCAGCTTTTCTTCCTCGACATCTGTTTTTACATCGCCCCAAAAGTACCACCCTCGGGTGAGCAATGTGGCGGCCTCGCGGTTGGTGGGGTCGGCCGTGTATGCGGCTTCAAATTTGTCCAATGCAGCTTTGAGCTTTTGGGCGTCATCGCGACCTTGCCATAAGGTGAGTCCTTCTTGGTACAAGGTCGCAGATTCTGCTGCGGTACCGCTGGCAGAACCTTGTTCATAGGTGGCGGAGTGCTTTTCGAAGCAGCCGACAAGGCTGAAGGACAGGGCGAAACAGGAGAAAATACGCATGGATGCTCCGATATTAGGGGTAACTGTTGGCACAGGCTGAGTATTGGTCCTCTTGAACCATGTCAACGGGTGGGGGTGCGCCATGGTGACATCCTTACATCGCTGTGACCGGAGGACTTGCCCTGGTACCCCTCAGGGGCTACAACTGGCCTCCCGAATGAGAACCAATAGGGGGTGGAGGTACCCATGCTCACCCCAGATGTTCCGATCGCGCTGACCTTTGATGACGTGCTGCTCAAGCCAGCACACTCGACTGTTTTACCGCGAGATGTGTCCTTGAGGACGCGGGTTGCCCGCGAGCTATACCTGAACATTCCCCTGTTGTCGTCGGCGATGGATACCGTCACAGAGGCCGACACGGCAATCGCGATGGCGGTCGAGGGCGGGATGGGCATCATCCACAAAAACCTGAACCCACTTGAGCAGGCCCGAGAGGTGTCCAAGGTCAAGCGCGCAATGACAGGTGTGGTCTCGAACCCGATAACCATGCGGCCGGATCAAAGTCTCGAGGTGGCCCGCCGAACCATGAAGGAAAACCGGATTTCGGGCTTACCTGTTGTGGAGGGTGACCGGCTTATCGGTATATTGACCGATCGAGACCTGCGTTTTGAGCGAAATATGAGCCGGTCCATCGCCGAGGTGATGACCCCTCAAGATAAATTGGTGACATGCCGCCCTGGGGTATCTTTGGATGACGCCAAGGCATTGATGGCGACCCATAAGATTGAGAAGCTGTTGATCACGGAAGGCGATGATGTGCTCCGTGGTTTGATTACTTTTAAGGATGTGCAGGCGGCCTCTCGGCTGCCCAACGCCGCCCGCGACGATGAGGGCAGACTCCTGGTGGGCGCTGCTGTAGGGGTGGGCGCAGATTGCATGACGAGGGCGGCCTTACTGGTCGAGGCCGGTGTGGATTTGCTCGCTATCGACACGGCTCACGGGCATTCACAGGGCGTACTCGATGCCACAGCCGCTTTGCGCGGTGCGTACCCAGACCTTGCTTTGGTGGCCGGAAACGTCGCCACAGCGGAGGCCACTCAGGCCCTGATCGATGCGGGCGCAGATGCCATTAAGGTGGGGATTGGTCCCGGGTCGATCTGCACCACACGGATTGTTGCCGGTACCGGCGTGCCTCAACTGACCGCGATCGCGGAGTGTTCTGCGGTGGCCCATCGATCGAATGTTCCGATCATTGCTGACGGTGGGATCAAGTTTTCGGGGGATTTGGCCAAAGCTGTCGCTGCGGGAGCAGATGTAGTGATGGTGGGCTCGTTACTGGCTGGTACCGCAGAGGCCCCCGGCGAAATGGTTCTTTACCAGGGCCGCTCCTATAAGGCTTACCGAGGCATGGGTTCGGTTGAGGCCATGCGGGCGGGGTCTTCGGATAGGTATTTCCAAGACGGCGCAGAGGACTCCGGTGATAAGCTTGTGCCTGAAGGCATTGTTGGTCGGGTGCCGTACAAGGGCCCACTCAAGGACATCGTGTTTCAACTGATGGGCGGACTTCGGGCAGCCATGGGCTACACGGGAAGCAAAGACGTCGCGGCCATGCAGGCTGGGTCTCGTTTTGTGCGGATCACCTCTGCCGGCCTGCGGGAGAGCCATGTTCATGATGTCATTATCACCCACGAGGCGCCGAACTACTCCACCTGAGTATTGGGCCGCCTCAGGGTAGACCTCAAAAAAAACGCCGGCGTAATGCCGGCGTTTTTAATTGAAAACCGAGGACCTATTTGATGGCCTTTCGGATTTCGAGGACGGTACCGATGGCGCCGGGGACTCCGCCCTTGACGAACAAGAGGTTGCGCTCAGTATCGATCTTGGCGACTTCGATGTTCTGAATGGTCACCCGTGCATTGCCGAGTTGCCCAGGCATTTTCTTACCCTTGAGAACGTGACCCGGGGTAAGCCGGCAACCGATTGAACCACCGTGACGGAAGAACTCGTGAGTACCGTGGGTCCGAATGAAGCCCTTGAAGTTGTACTTTTTCATGACGCCGCCGAAGCCGCGCCCCTTGGAGATACCCGATACGTCGACGAGCTCGCCCTCGGTAAATACATCAGCGACAGCGACATCAGCGCCCACTTCGAAGCCGGCGGTGTCGGCCAAGCGAAATTCGCGGACGGTGGCCCGAGGCGTGACGCCAGCTTTCTGGAAGTTACCGAGTTGTGCTTTGGTGAAGCCCTTCTCGCTCTTCTTGCCGTGGCCGAGTTGAACTGCACTGTAGCGGTCGTTGCCGTCAGCGGATTTGATTCCGAGAACAACATTCGATGATGCGTCGAGTACGGTGACGGGAGTGACGACGCCACTCTCGGCGAATAAGCGGGTCATACCGATCTTTTTGGCCAAAAGGCCCTTCGTTGCTGCCATGATTTACCTCGCATTGGACGGCGTCTTGCGCCTTCTTACGTGTTGGGTCTGCGAATTGAGACCCCGCGATTTAGCCCGGCATGGGTCGGACAGCAAATTTAACCGCCGCAGTACAGGGCTGATGCGCTCAGGGCGACCGGCCAATCGCTGGTGGCTGGGTCACTGCTGAGTATGTGGAGGATATTTTGGTCGCTCTCGGGGTAACTGGATTCCATGCATGGGGAGGTGGCGATATAGTCCACGCCGACCGTGGTGTTGGCGCCGGGCTCAAGGGTGAGAGGCCCTGCCCATGAGAGCCAAAATTCGCCACAGGCGCTAATGATGTCGTTATTGAGAATCAGAGACGAGACCGTCAGGGGCATATCGCCGGCGTTGCTCAGGACCACCGCACCATTGGCGGTGCAGCCCATGCCCGAAGGTGGAGACATGCTCAGGGTGTCTGAGCCGCCCGAAGCGGAGGACACCGCGAGCATCGGAGCGCAGACGGTGCAATCAGAGTCTGAGCCCTCGCCTGATAAGGGGATTAAAATCCCACCATCGGCAGTGTCGGCATCGATGTCGAGTACGGCATTGTAGCTCTGGATCTCGAAGGGGCTAAAACCCACTTGTACGGTCTGGGTTTGACCTGGGCGAATCACGATGGGCACTGAAAAATCCGCTTCAATCTGAAACACATATGTATTCGATGAGGTCAGGCGAGAAATCAACAGATCACCGGCGCCGGTGTTGGTCAACTGAAGCGCGCGCCAGGAGGTCTCTGCGATGGCGATCGGGCCGAAATCCAAGGACTCAGGAAATGGGGTGATGGTTCCGGCGGTGGGGCTGGTGCCTGAATCGGTGCCTGTGCCCTCTTCTACACCCGAGCCTTTGAGTTGAAGTTCGGCATATCCGACCTCACCGGCGATACCGATGCTCAGTTTTCCTGAATATGGACCCAGAGACGGTGGTGCGAAAGTAACGCTCCCAGTCGCGATCGTACCTGAGGACAACTCCATGGGCAGAACGAGGTCCGAGCCCAGGGAAAAGCCGGTCCCTTCAATAAATGCCGTAGAGATGGTGATTGCATCTGCGCTGTCATTATCGATAATCAGCGTGTCGGTCATTTCAGAGCCGAGTGCCACCGAGCCGAACTCAAAGGTGGCAGGGAGGATCTGAAGTCCGCCAAAGGCGATAACGTCGTCACTGGTGTTTGAGCCACCAGAGTCAACAGCATCCTTTTGAGGCAGTGGGCCGCCACATGCAAAGAGGAGGCAGCTTGCGATGATGTTCAGATGATGGCGCATGGTGCCCAGATTAGCCTGTCTTATGCGTCACGCCACATGGCGAAGCGCCTCGCACCATCAAAAAGTGTACTTGATGGTGGCTGTAGCTGACAGGCCGAAGTCGAACCCGACGGCATATAGCGCGTCGATATCTGCACCCACTGAAAAGTGTGACATCTTGGTGTAGTACTCAAAAGTTGGGCCACCCATGACCACCGGGTGCGGCTCTTCGTGGACCGTAGGGACATACCCCCACTCTTTGCCCGTGACATCCTCTTCGTAGGTCTGGCGGTCCATCAAGAGCGGCGTGAACATCATCCCGCCACCGACGCGCATACCAATGCCGAAACGCCGTGTTGGGTAGACGCTGAATTCGTAGAGCCCGACGATGGTGTAGCTTCGAATATCGCCCTGAATACAGTTTTGCTTTTCTACACAACCGGCGAGCGTTTGCTCATCAAAAGCGGTGCCATTATTGATGCCTTGGAAGAAGCTGACCTCCCATGCCATCGACATATCTTCTTGGTCGTAAAAGTCTTGGCCCACCGCCAAGGCGATGGATGTGCCCGGCTGGAGCCACTCAGCATGGGGTCCGAAGTAAAGGCCCACGCCGACATTTGTCTTGGCGTAGGTACCCTTGATGATTTCGCGGACTGCGCGCTTTACTTTTGGCTTTTCGCCCCGCTCCTCCGCATCATATTCTTCATAGCTCTGCGCCATGGCGTCGGTGGTGCCGAAGAAGGCGGTAAGGCTGAGGAGTGCAACTGTTTTCATGGTGCTCATGTGCGTCAAATCCGTGGCTTCGCGTCATTAACCCGTTGGGTCAGCAGATTAGGATGGCTGGAAGATGAACGGGTAGGAGACGATAACGATACCGCCGCCCTTGGGCTCGGGGAACTTGAAGCGCATAAACCGGCTGTTGATGCACCCTTCCACGGCTTTATTATTCATGGTGGAGGTCTTGGTAGATGCCCTGGACACAGAGCCGGTCTTGGAGATAACGAATTTGACCGTGACCTTTCCGCCCAAGGATGGGTCTTTAGGCAGCTCACGCTGGTAGCAATACCGGATCTGGTTCATATGCTTCTTGATGACTGCATCGATGAGTGACTTGTCGAGGGCGCCGAGGATGATGGGGTCTCCACCGATCCGGCCGATGCCACCTTCGCCCTTCGCACCGAAGTTACCGCCGCCTGAGCCATAGCCTGAAGCGCCTGACCCTCTGCCCTTTGTGCCGAGTCCGCCGAGGCCGGCTGCTGTACCGCCGCCGCCGAGACCTGAACCACGGGCCCCAAGGCCGCCAGAGCCAATCTGTGTACCCTTGGCACCGATGAGACCACCAATGCCGCCGGCGAGATCAGAACTGAGGTTCGCAGATCCGAAGACACCGTCGAGTTCAGCACCATCGCGGAGGGCACCGAGCACCCCTGCATTTTCAGCGACCTCTGTGTCGAGTTTCTTCTTTTGGAGTTCGACTTTATTGCCCTTGGCCTTCTCCATTTTGGCGTCTTTCTTGCCGACTTTGCCTTCTTCCTTCTTGGCCTTCGCACCTTCACCTGCGTCAGGATTGGCGTCTGGTTTGTTTTTCTCTTTTTGCGGTTCTGGTTCAGGTTGCTGAAGCAGCATCTCCACAAAACGGTCTGGGACCTCCAAAATCTCACTCTCGCTTGGGGGCGGTGAGTTGAGGAAGATGACCATAATCATGGCCAGCAAGAAGCACATAAAGGACATCATGCCCAAGAAGATGGGGTCCTTTTGTCCACCGCCGCCCTTGGCTACCTTGGCGCCAGGAGCAACCATTTGGCTAAAAAAGATGACATGGCCCAAGTCGGCCACAACACGGGTGTCGTCGGTGAGCGGGACCTGATAAGCGCCAGGACCGTTCGGGCTTGCCTTGCCAGACTCAATCAAGTCTTGGAAGGTGTGGCGCTGATCGCCGATGTCCACGAATCCGGACCATTTGTCGGACATATTGAACAAAAAGTGGTCGCCGGCACTCTCGAACATGACGAAATCATCATGGGGGAGGTCTTCGGGGGGGACGTAAAAGTCATTGCGCCGCTCTTCTGATGCCTCAGACAAAGTCGGGGCAAGTATCCATGCAACTTTGGCGAAGCCGGGCGGGACCCAACCCATGGGAAGCCCGACAAAGCGCCATCGGTAGCCGGTTGATGAGCCAACAGGGATGTTCGGGCCGCCAGTGGGATAATGCTTGACGTCCATTACGGAGTCGGCCCAAATCTCAGCGACCTCGAGGATTTTGGCTTTTTTACGGTCGACGCCAGCGTTGCTGCTGGCTGTGCCTGAGCGCATAACGAAGGCCATGACGTCTTCGCCGGAGTCGACGATCGACTCGCCGCCTTCGTCTTCACCGGCATTACGGTCGGGGACTTGGTCGGTCCGCTCGACATCTTCCTCGGGCCAGTCAGCTTGGGCTGCGGCCGCGGCACTTGCACCTGTGGCCTTGGCGGCGGGGAGGATGGCTAAAGCGATCGTGATCGGACCAATGGTGATGGTGTCACCGTTGGCGAGGTCCACACTGCCGTCGACGGCAGTGCCGTTTACCTTGGAGCCTGTGTCGCTTCCAAGGTCTAGCAGCTGAACTTGGCCGTCGTCTTTGACGTTGACCACAGCGTGGAGGTCTGCGAGCGCCTCGTCGTCGATGCGCAGCATTGCAGCTGGACCACGGCCGATGGTGACGCTCTCCGCAGAAATTTCCTCGCTGCGTAGGGGAACATCTCCGTTGGAGATATCAAAAGACAGCCGAATGTTGCCGTTGGCTTCGTTCGCCATGATGCGTATTCCTTCGATTCATCCACGGGGTATTGACCCGTGTTGGGGGATTCCTGCGGGTTTATTTGACTTCGTCGACGGATTTGTCCATCTCATCATCGAAGTCTTTCCGAATTTGAATGAGTGGGTTGAAGTTGGCGCGCTTGCGGTCGAGGAGCAATGCCCCTTGTGGCTTCACCAATTCTCCATCCACTTCAACCCCATCAAAGTCAATCTCGGTACGGGACTTGTAGATAACTTTAGGCTCCTCACCGTCCTGCGCGAAGGCAGGAAGAGAGAGGAATGCAGCGGTTAACATCAGGCATCGTCGTGTCATGAATTTCTCCGAGGGGGTCGGCAGCTTTAGAGAACAAGTCTCGGGGGCTACCGCTGTGGGCTGTGTTGCCCAGGGGGTGATGATAAAAACCATGACCCACCATGTCCAGTTTGCCTTCTTAGGGCCGTTTGGACAACGAAAGATGGGCAAAGAGGCTGTCAAAAGGACCATGTAAAAAATGTTTCTTGATTTTATGGGATGAAAGCGGCCGTTCTACCGCCACTTAAAGCGGACGGGTCTTTGGTGCTTGTGGGGGTAAAACGAAAGCCGCCGAGGATGGCTTACACCCTCGGCGGCTTTTTTTAATCTGAACGATCGTGACGGGAGCTATTCTGTGGCTTCGGCCGGTGCCGCTTCAGCCGGTGCCGCCTCAGCCGGTGCCGCCTCAGCAGGTGCCGCTTCAGCAGGTGCCGCAGCAGCTTTTGCCGAAAACTCGTCGTCGCAGAATGCGGTGTTGCTTTGCAGTTGAGGCAAGAGGTCGTCCATAAAGGTCATGACGTCTGCGGCCATGTCAATCTCTTCGGCCTCGACGACCATTTGGGCCTGCTCTAGAACCATTTGCCCCATGTCGATGCCGCCCATCTCAATCATCAGTTCGCAACTGCCATATTTGGTCAACAGCGCATCCAATGAGGCGACCTTAACTTTGAGGTCCTCGAAGACTTTTCTCTGGCGCTTCTTCCGTTCTTCGGCTTCTTGCTTGCGGCGATTCGCCTCTGCCTTTTTGGCAGTCTCAGCATCGATGGCTTTTTGCACCAATGCTTTCCGTTCGAAGACGGGGTGGCCGGGGTCGATTTGGCCTTGAAAGGCGGCAACGTAGGCGTCGAGGTACTTGGATGCCTTCTTGAAGTTTTTGGTGTACTTTCGGTGCAGGGTTGCTGCATTAAAGTAGGCGGCCTCATTTTTGGGATCTGCAGCGATGACTTCGTCGTAGAGCTTGCCCGCGGCTTCGAAGTCCTTTTTACCTCTTAAGCTGACGGCCAGGCCAAGTTTACCCGCGATGTTTCCGGGCTCTGAGCTCGCGACAGCGGAGAAGGACTTGAAGCCCAACTCATAATCGCCAGAGTCGATGGCCAAATATCCCAAGTTAAGATTGGCGGGCACATTCGCGGGGTCTAGCTTGGTGGCGGTCTTGAATTCACTGATGGCGGCTTGCTTGTCGCCCATCACCAAAAAGGTGACACCAATATTGTTGTAGATTCCAGAGTCTCCCTTCGCGAGGGTCTTGGCCTTTTCAGCACAGAGTTGGCTCATCTCGAGCTTGCCCATCTTGAAGTAAATCCGGGAGAGGTTTCGGTATGCGCCAACATTAGTGTTGTCTGCACGCAGTATGACCCGGATATTATCGAGTGCCTCTTCGTACGCCTGGGCGCCTGTCAGTGCCTCGACCAAATTGTTTCGGACGGCGATGTCGTCTGGCGTCTTCTGAAGATAATCTTTATAAAGTTCGGCGGCCTCGGCACCTTTGCCCAACTCGGTGAGCACGATGCCCAGGCTGAATAGTGCGTTGCTGTAGCCAGGGCTCAGGTTGAGCGCTGTACGGTAATGCTGGGCAGCTTTTGCTTTGAACCCTTGCTGTTCAGCTGTCCACCCTGCGTTGTACTGGGCCTTTGCACGCCCAGGATCGGCGGTGATGGATGCCTCGAACATGGTGTATGCCGCACCAAAATCTGCAGCGCTACCCTCGGGTGCGCTTTGGAGAAGTCGGACTCCTTCATTGAAGGTGTCCACGGGGCTGGTGAGGTCGGGCCCCTTTTTAGGGCAGCCCATGAGCGAGGCTGCAAGGACCAAGGCGATTGATGTGTTGCTGAACATGGTTTGCATCCTCTTACAGGTTGGGCTCGAAGGTGGATTCGACGACCGCGGTCGATGTGAATCGCGGTGTGATCAGGTCTTCTGAGAGCCCTGGGTAGTCGTGAGGTCTAAGAACACCGAGCGCCCGAACAGCGAGGGCGGTGTTCTTGTTGTAGAGGTTGAGCTCGTAGGACTTACCCAAGGCTTGGGAGTAGGCTTGGACCGCCTTCTCCTCGTTGGGGTATGCCTTGTCCTCTAGACCCATCCGGTAAATTTCTACCTGTTCCTCGGTGAGTGAAGGCGGGGCGTAGGCACTGCGCAAGGTCTGAGCGAGGTTTTCATAAAGCCCACCAAGGTCGACCAATGCTGCGAGCCCGTATTCACCGGCCCCGAGTCGAATGATGTCGATGTACGAGGCCTCGATGGCCTGGACGGCCTTGGCCTTGGCGATGAGTTGCCCCGTGAGGATTTCAGTCTCCTTCTTTGTGTTGACCGGTCGATCTGGACCGCTGATGTCCAAGGCCAACGCAGCCTCCAGTTTGGGTTTGGCGAGCTTCATCATGACTTGCGCTGCAAACTCGGTCGCCAGGCCCATTTCAGCCCCGCTGGCCTTCACGGCATCATACTCGGACACCAGTTTTTTCCAATGAGACTGAGCTGAGCGCTTCTGTTCTTCAAGCGCCAGCCCATATTGGAGCTTGGCGAAGAAAATTTGCTCCGTGGTTTTACCCTCGGGTGAGGAAGCATAGCCCTGGTAGATTTTTGCAGCTTCAGCCCACTTGCCGTGTTTCTCCAAAATCTTACCGATGGTGAGCTTCACATCAGAGATACGCTCGTCCTTGGGGTAGGTTTTGATGAAGAGTTGGTAGTTTTTGATGGCCTGGGTGGGGTGGCCCATGGCCGCCTGAAAAAGGGCGGCGGAGTAGATGGCCTCTTTGGAGCTACTGTGCTTGGTGTCCAAACCAAATAGCTGTTCATAATAGGACGCAGCGCTCGCAAAGTCGGCGATGTTTTCGTAGTCGAAGCCCAAGTTTGCGATGGTGTCTTTATAATATTTGCTTTTGGGGAAGTCCGTGACCAAGGTCAGGCGGGTGTCCATCGCCTGTTGGGGCATCTTTTCCTGGTGGTAGTAAACAGCGGCGTTGTTGAGCGCTGTGTCGGCCACTTCGGACTCGGGGAACTCTGCATAGAAGGCCATGAATGAGCCGGCTGCAGCGACGCTATTTTTGTCTTTCCCAAGGTTGATTTCGATCAGTTTGAAAGAGGCACGTTCATAAACATTGTATACGGACTTCTTGAAGGTGGCCCGGCCCAGTCCCTGTTGGTCATAAAAAGCCTTCGCGACCTCTTTGAGGTTTTGCCAGTCTTCGACAAGGTTGAAGGAGTCGAGGATAAGGTTGGCTGCTTGTTCAGCCTCTTTCGACTTGGGGTTCATGTTGATGACTGTCCGGAAACGGTCAGATGCCTCTTTGAACTGGTTCTTGTGGTACAGCAAGTAGGCCGATTTATAGATGACGTTTCGTGTATTTTTGTCGTCAGGAAAAATGCGGGACCATTGGTCGCATGCTGCCAATGACTTGCTCTCCCAGTCGACCAATTCCATGCGTTGAGTCTTGGTCTCAGGTTTTGGAATGCGGCCAGCCCGTTTTTCGCTTGCAACCATCTTGTCGGCAGCGAATATGGCGGACTCTGCACAGAAGCGTGAGTGTTTGCCCTTGGGGTCGATGCTGACCACCTTCATGTATTGGACATAGGCTTGGTCATACTTTTTAAGCTTGTAAAGCAGCTCGCCAAAGGCGTAGCGCATATCGTAGCTGTATTTGGATGTCGGGAACTCCGCGATGTAGACAGTGTATGCCCGCTCAGCGAGGCTGTAGGACTCCCTGGCGCTGCGCCCTGTGCCTAGTTTTTTCGCATCGCTGTGGTAGTTGATGGCCACAGTCCGAAGGCTCTTTTCGATGTATCGGGTGGCCTCATTGATGGCGTCTTGGTCTGCGGAGTTGGCCCGGGCCCAAGCGGAGCTCTTGCCGTAGTTGTCCAATAAGCGCTTGATTTCGTTGAGCGTGTCCTTTTTCCGGCCAATTTTCTGATAGGCAAGGATGATCTCGTTTTGGTAATCTGGAGCCTTCGGGCTTTGGGGGTCTTCTGCAACTAGCCGCCGATAGGTTTGGATGCATTGCTCGAATTTACCTTGTTCGAAATACATGCTCGCCAGGCGCGAGAGCATTTTACGAATGAGGTCGGTCTTGCCAAGCTTCGTGAAGTATCCATAGGCTTCGTCCATCTCGCCAGCGTCTGCGAAGAAGCGAACCAGGTCCTTGAGTGCCTCGTCTTGGAGGGTGAGTTGGGATTTTTTCCCGCCATTTTGCTGGGCAGCCATAGAGAAGGCGACAACCGACTTCATGGTGTCGATTCCCTTGCCGAACTCGCCAACATTATAATAGCACCACGCCAATTTATATAGGGCAAAGGCGTATTTTGTTGAGTTCTTGTACTTGGTGGCCTTTTGGTAGGCAAGCAGCGCCTTGTAGGCGTTGTTCTTGTCGAAATAGTACTCACCAATCATGACATAGGCGTCTGCGGTGTACCGGCTTTGTGGGTAGCTTCGGACCAGCTTGGTGAACTCCTTGACTGCGTCATCAGCCCGGTCAGTATCTTGAAGCGCGGAGGCCAAATAGAATGTGGCCTCGTCTGCCCGGCGGTATTGAGGGTAGCTTCGCAGGATGTTTCGGTACAATTTGATGGACTTGTTTTGCCAGACCATTGAGCCGTCATTGTCGGCGATCATATTTTCTGTGGAGCAGCCTGGGGTGTTGAAACAATTGTCGAACTGGGTTCGAAAGGCGCCCATTTCGTTGAGGTAAACGTCTCGACCTTCTTCAAAAAAGAGGTCGGCCAGACGAAGGAGCATCTCTGCCTTCTGCTCGCCCCGAGGCGGGTTATTTCGCAGGAGATCTTTTAGGAAGTTGATGGACTCATGGCGTTTTTCTCTCGCTTTTTGGCGATAGAATTCAGATTGTGTCTCGACACCGACATCGTCGAGCTTGAGTACCCGACGTTTGTCATCATCTTTGGCCCATGCTGAACCAATGGTGAGGGCGAACAGGGCCACGATTGTAGGTATACGCATCATTTTGCTTCTCTCTCGTATGGGTGGGGGCATGCCCCAAAAAAGCTCTACTTGCAGGAACCCTGCTCGGTGTAGTGGTAGTAGCCGAGTTCATCTCGCCAGAACTCGCCGTTGAATGGCCAGTAAATAAAGTCCGTCGCTGTTGCGAAGTCCAAGTCGACTTGGCCTGAAAGGTTTGCCAAATCGGGGTTTTGGAATTTGTATTGGTAGTCAACCCGCTGGGCATCGATGACCTCAAAGCGGACCATCTCAGAGTTTGAAAGCAGGTCCTGCAGGTTGTTGGCCCACTGTGCCATTTCGGCAAGCATAAAGCGGCCGGCGCGTCGCTTGAGTTTGGACCTGTCCTTTTCGATGACCTTCTTCAGGAGCGCCCCAACGGTGTCTCTCCACTCGGCCTTCTGACGGTTGATGAGGTCGATCTCGTCATCGAGTAGGTCGAGGTGGGAGACGATGCCCGCGATGTCTCGGTTACGAAGTAGCTTTGTGAAGAAGCGCGTCGGGATTTGTGTCTCGACTGCGGAAGGACCAAAATAGGTATCCCAAGCTTGTTCGGCCATTTTGAGCTGCTCTTTGGATGCATAGCCCTTCACAAAGGTCTTCAACTCTTGTTGGATTGGGCGGGTTTCACCCTCGAAACCGAGTAAAATCCGGTTGACCTCTTTGTATTCACACAAGTTGAAGAAGGTGAGCGCCCGAAGATAGTCGACCTCTGGGATGAAATCCTGAGTGTTAAAGAAGGGGCTTCGGATGGTTAGCAACTGACCCAGCGTGTGGTTCAAGTTGTTCTGCATAAAGTTGGCCCAAGCACCGGAGAAAAGAGATTCTGGCCAGGTGGATGAGTCGTGGTCGACGAGATCAAAATATTTTGATGCGTTGTCAAAGCGCTCGATTTTGTAGTACATCCGCCCAATGTTCATGAGGGCCATGTTGACCAAACTCTTTTGCGCTGCGAGTTCTGCCTTGTTTTTGGCCTCTAATGGGTGGCGTACCACATCCATAAAGGCACGCTTAGCGCTCTTATATTTGGCCTGCTTGTAGTAGGTGATGGCCTCGAGGTAGCGGGCCTGTCTGTACAAATTGGACTTGCTGGAGATTTGGCCGAAGAACTTCCGCGCCTCATTGAGGTCGCTGCCTGCGAAGCTGCGAAGGCCCATCAAATAGAACATCTTGTTTTTTGAGCCCCGAGGATAGGACTCGACAGGGACCTTGGGCGCGATCTTGAGGATCTCAGTTTCGTCACCGGTAAATCGGGCCATCCGCACCAATTTTGGCAGGGCGTACTTGAAGTAAGCGGTGTTAGGGCCCTTGTTGACCACCTTTAAAAAGAAGTACTGCGCGGTGTGGTACATCTCGAGCTGTTCTAAGCTCCGCGCGAGGTAATATTTGATTTGCGTGTCTTGGTCAGGATAGTTTCCGCTCCTGAGCAAGTCGTAAAATCGTAAAGATGCGCTGAGGGTCTTTTTGTTCCGCATCAAGCGGACGGCCTCTTTGACGGCGTCTGGGCTTGCTGCGGCCGATTCGGGGCTGCCGCCTGCGCTGTCGTCTTCGAGTGTACGGACTGTTGAGGCCCGAGCGCCGATCAGATCAGAGGCGGCGTCGATACCGCTTGGGGCCGCGGTGGGGGCATCGGTGTAAACAGGAACGGCTGGCTGAGCGGCGCCGGTCATGGTGCGGGCAATGGCCAAAACTGCAGCAGGTGCGCCGGCTTGGGTCAAGCAGCTGATATCTGAGGCGGTGTACTGTGCACCGGAGTCGCGGACTGCGCTGGCCACGATGTTAGCGGGCACGCCGGCGGCGAGCATGCTGGCCACTTCTTGGCATGGGATGGCCTGAGCGGCGGTGGAGAACAGGGCGAGGGCGATGGCTGTGATGGGAGCGAGTGCGCGCTTCATGAGCTTGGGACCTCGGGGTGAAGTGTGTTGAACTGACTTCATGTCGTCACCACCCTATTTGATGGTAGGGAAGAAGATGGACACAGCGGCCTGGACGATGAAGTTGTTTTTCATTTCCAGTTGCGTTGCGTTGACGGTTTCGATGTAAACCATCGAGCGGCCCTCGAGTCGGAATGCCATATTCTCGTTGAATATGACCCGTGCTCCCCCGCCAAAGTTTGTGGTGGGGTGTACCTGCTCACTGGTTTTCGCTGCGAGGGTCTTTCCGTCGGCGTCATCCAAGCACTCGAGGCATTCGCTGGTTTGAGTGAAGCCCATGCCGAAAGATGTGTAAATGTCGAAGTTGATGATGTTTCCGCCCATCACTGCGACCTTCCCGTAAATCGGGGAAAACAACAAACTGGCTGAGCTGAAGTAGGTCAGGCGCGAGATGTCTGGGCTGACGGAGTTCTTGTCTCGAAGCTGCTTTGTGATTGCGGTGTAGTCGGCTTCACCGAGATCGGGCGAGAAATCAAAGCTCAATTCCACCGCAAAGATCTCGGTGACATTGTAGTTAATGCCAGACCCAACGATGTAGCGCTTCAAAAATGGGTCGTTGGCCACAAAGGCAACGTGGGGCGATGCCTCCCAGCGGCCTTTCTTGAAGAAGCTTTTGCGCTGGATGGTTTTAATGGTCCGGTCTTTAGCGCCGTCATCTTCTTGGATGAGCGGGCTATCGTCGCGGGCACCGATGGTGCTGCCGGTGGAGCCAGATGCAAAATCTTGGCCTTCTTGGGCGGCGGATTGCTCGGTGTCATCTGAGGGTCCGCCCAAGATGTCTCCGAGGTCGTCGTCCTCAGCGCTGGAATCGTCTTGGGCGATGCCATCGTGAGTTGATGTGTCGTTGGCCCAAGCCAAACCGCCAAGGTTGGCAGAGAGCAGGACGAGGAAAGTGCGAACAGTCAGCATGGAATTGTCCCCCTTTGGCCTAAAAGTTGTACATGCGTTTCTTCATCTCGGGGATGAAGAAACTAAGACCGACGGTGGCCACAAAGTTGTTGTAAAGGCGTTGGCCATCGGGTGGATTTTCAGGGTCGTATGCGGGTTCGTTGGCAATATAAAAATAGTTGCGAGCGTCCAACTTGAGGGCCATGGATTGGTTTAGGAAAAAGTTGAAGCCGATGCCGATGGTGGGCGCGATGACAACCTTGTCTGGGTTGGGGGCGGGGTTGAGCTTGAGGTCTTTATCAGGGTCGTCTGTGTTCTCGACCGCCAAGTAGGACTTCAAGGTGAGCATGCCCATGCCGAGGGTGCCATAGGCGTCAAAGTTCAGTACCGATTCGCCAATCAAGTTAATTTTTCCGTAAAAGGGTGCCCATCTCGTTGCAAAGGTGGCCCCCATGATCATTTTGTCCAGGGGTTGCTGAAAGTTTCC
>OBJC01000022.1_pt1 | contig 32867 bp, 29 predicted proteins | sample 1481521 | NCBI WGS metagenome assembly OBJC01 (sample SAMEA2341961, study PRJEB22496) | metagenome | biome: marine; feature: hydrothermal vent; material: water | place: Pacific Ocean | collected 2011/2012 | reverse complement strand
CATCAAATCTCCAAGGTCGCTGACACCCTAATCGGTCGGCGGGGCGGTAGGCAATGCCGTCGCGCGCTATGCTCCACCAATGAACTTTATTCTTCGAGGCGGGCGGCTTGTCACCCACAGTTCCCCAGTGGAGGCCTACCAAGGTTTTGACGCAGATATACACGTGATAGATGGAAAAATCGCTGGGTTGCTGCCCCCAGGTACGCCCCTCGAAAACAGCCAGTCAGTCGATGTATCAGGGCTTTGGCTTGTGCCGGGCTTTGTTCAATCCCACACCCATCTGGTTCAAACCTTGTTCCGTGGCATGGCCGACGATCTGGCTCTGCTGGACTGGCTCAAAACACGAATCTGGCCGCTTGAGGCCGCGCACGATGAGGAGTCGACCTACTGGTCTGCCCGCTTGGGCCTCACCGAAATGCTCCTCGGCGGGACAAGCGCTATTTTGGATATGGCCAGCATTCGACACACTGATGCAATCTTTCAGGCTGCCGAGGAATGCGGTATTCGTGCCCACATCGGTAAGGCCATGATGGACCGTGAAAATGAGGCCGGCCTCTCGGAACCCAAAGACATATCACTTCACTCTGCCTGTGAACTCCGTGACCGTTGGCACAAAAAAGGCCGGCTCCGCTACGCTTTTGCCCCACGATTCGTCCCCTCTTGCACCGAAGGTTTGCTGCGAGAAACGGTGACTGAGGCGCGCAATGCGGGTTGCTTAATCCACAGCCACGCATCGGAGAACCTTGATGAGGTCGCCTTGGTCCGTTCGTTGACCGGCATGGACAATGTCGCCTATCTCCACAGTCTCGGCATGACCGGAAAAGACGTCGTCCTCGCCCATTGCATTCATTTGAGCCCTATAGAGCGTAAACTTCTGGTCGAAACCCAGACGGCCATCGCCCATTGTCCTGGGTCAAACTTCAAACTTGCCAGTGGCACCGCACCCATTCCAGAGCTTCTAGCTGATGGCGCAGTGGTGTTGATCGGCGCTGATGGTGCCCCCTGCAACAACCGAATGGATATTTTTGCTGAGATGCGCTTGGCCGCCTTGATGCAAAAGCCCAGACTTGGCGCCCGTTCGCTTTGTGCAGAGCAGGTCCTCGATATGGCCACCCGAATTGGGGGCGATGTACTCCAAACAGGAGCAGGAGACCTTATCGTCGGATCAGCGGCTGACATCGTCGCCATCGACCCTTTACAAATTCACTCTTTTGGGGGCGGTCCAGAGGCAGGATGTCTGGTGTACTCAGCAACCCCAAGCAATGTCCGGCATCTTTGGATTGGCGGTGACACCATTGTACAAGACGGAAAGTTGGGCGCGTGGTCCCTCGCCGAGACCATCAGTGGCTGTAAGAATGCGCTTTCCCGTGTTCGACAAAGAGCCAAGCTGTGAGGGTCTTATCCGCTGCCGCCACCGCGATGGCCGAAGGACGGCCAGCAGCCTTGGTTACAATTACCACCATATCGGGTTCAACCCCCCGCCGTTCTGGCAGCAGAATGTTGGTCTACGCCGATGGCACCACCCTTGGCTCCATCGGCGGTGGGAATTTCGAGTTCCAAGTCATCGCTGAGGCCCTGGCTGCAATAGAGACGGGGCTGCCCACTCGCTTTTCTGCCCACCTCACACGCGACCTCGGCATGTGCTGTGGTGGCGCGATGACAGCATATATTGAACCCCTGGAGTCTCAATTGGATCTCATTATTTATGGTGCTGGACATGTGGGTACCGCTACAGCAGCCATCGCACACCAGGCTGGCTTTCGCGTCACCGTTATCGATGAACGGGAAGATTTCGCCGATCCAAAGCGTTTCGACGAAGCCGTCGAGGTGCGATGCGCTGACCCCCTCGGTCAGTTGAAACACCTGCCTTGGGGCAACGAGGCCTACCACTTGGTGGTCACCCACAGCCACCAACTCGATCAAGACCTCGTGCAGGAAATGTTGCCCATGCCTCTGGGGTGGCTCGGAATGATTGGCAGCAGAACAAAGGTCGCCAAGTTCTTCCTTCGCTACCGAGCCGCAGGCATGGACGCCTCGCTCTTTTCCAAGCTCTCAGCACCTGTGGGACTGGATATTGGCGCCGAAACCCCGCAAGAAATCGCTGTCAGCATTGTCGCAGAGTTGGTCGCTGTCCGGCGGCGCTCAGAACGCACCCACGAACCCTTGGCCTCATTTGCTATCGAAGCGAGGGGTGGAGACGGGAAAGCCTATCCACCCGCGCTCCAAGTCACGCTTCCTGAATAAGTGCCAACAAACGGTCGAGCTTGACCGGCTTCTCAACCACGTGAATCGCACCAACTTGGGCCTGAAGCGCTTCAGTGCTTGTGCTCCTCATGCTGGTGACCAAAATAACCCGGGCAGATGGCATGACTTTGAGCAGTTGTGGCAACTCAATGGCCGTGGTGTCCTCGTCGTAGACCAATATCTCTGGCTGAAGGAGCCCGGCAAAATAGCCAGCCTCAATCGCACTGGCCGCATGAGCAACCTCGAAGCCCCCTTTGAGTTCCAGATACTCAGCGATCATCTCGGAAAAGTCGGGATCTCTATCAACGATCAAAACGCGTGTACGGGAAGAAACCGCAATTTTCGCGGTGGGTATCCCTTCCAACTCGAAGCCACAGGAGGAGGCAAAACGTCTCACCTCAGACCCAGCAATTCGACGATGACCACCTGGCGTTCGATGAGCTTCAATCCGCCCAGCCTCAACCCACTTAATGACCGTCGGCGCAGTCACTCCCAGTAGATCGGCGGCCTGCCGAGTCGTCAAAAATCCGTTTCCGCCCATCCAGTTACATCACGCGAAAGCGGAAAAAGGTCTCGCCAATCACCAACTCTTCGCCACCAAAAAGACGCCGCTCAGAAATCAACTCACCGTTCACCATTGTACCGTTCGAGGACTTGTTGTCCTCAAGGTAATAGTTCGATGCACGGCGATAAAGCTTACAATGAAAGCGAGAAACCTTGGAATCGTTCTTGATCTGAAGGTCGTTATCGCGACCGCGCCCGATGGTGAACACATCGCCTGTGAGCGCATAAATCTGCTCGTCTGGCGTGCCCTCATTGGACAAAAGAATCGCTCTGCGTGGCCCTTCCGCATCATCCACATCGCTCGCTGCGGCATCTTCTGATGGGTCTACACCGATTTCATCAACACCGGAGGATTCTGCTTCTGCTTCTACCTCTACTTCTACTTCTACTTCTACTTCTACTTCTACGGATGCAGACGCTACGCTGACGGGGACAACATCAACCGAACCTTCATCGTCTTCATCACCGATATCGAAGGAGACAGACTCCTCGTCCATGGAGGGCTCCGACACATCACCGTCTGACTCAGACTCAAACCCTGGCAAGATGGCGTCGACTACGGAGTCTGGCGCGTCGTCATCGTCGAAGTCTACAGCGACCTCTTGAACATCAACAGCCGGAGCTTCACCGGCGGATACGGCGACATCAACATCAACCGAAGCACCGGATATTTCTACCCACTTGTCTAGCGCTCCCTGTAATGCAGAAAGGCCTTCATTCAAAGATTCGATTTCGGCGTCAGCGGCTGCCACGGTGTCACGGCCCTCACCTGCCAAACCCTCAAAGTCTTCATCGCTGAGTTCGCCGATGAGTTTTCTAAGCTCGAGTTCCTCGACGCGTGCGCCCAAGTCACCCTTGGATTGCTCGGCAACACTTTTCGCCGCCTCAATTTTCCCGATCTCAGCGCTAAGAAGTGGTACCAACGGCAAGATGTCATCGGCGACCAAAGCCGCCTTAATTTGATGATCCGCGATGACCTTTTCGATAATTCCTGATGAAAATTTATCGGCCTGCTCTCGGGCTTTTTCCCCATAAGCTTTATGCTGCCCATAGGTTTCGACGAGCGTGTTAAATTGAGTCAGCAGTTCTTGGCGTTCCATCTGGTTTCTCCGCATCATTTAGGGTCAGGGGTGCATCGACACCTCTTCGGTAGGAGAGTTATTCGACCAACAGGTGCAGTGTCAACCGCTCATTGCTTTCATGACGGCGAGTTTTCATCAAAAGGGCGCCCCAAGCCCAGACGAACCCGCCGGCGTCTTGCCAATCGGTAGCCGTCAGACACCGCGTAAGATTTAAACAACACCGACAAAAAGGCCGCGCTCAGAAAAACATCCATACGCCCAGTCCCATGGCCGGTCGCTTCAAGGGCCATCACGCCCATGAACATGCCATCGGCGACCAACATTGGGGTGGCGACCGCCCACTCGCCCAAACTCGCATGGCCTAAACCCGCAAGAAACACACCTGACACACCCACGATCAAAGGAGGCGGATGGGGTGGTGGGTCGGCGAGCCACCGAGTGTGCTTTGCCCAGGCCAGTTCAACTTCAATCTGGAAGTCTCCGACTGACATATCGGCATCGTTCACGTTTACAGTGTCCACGATTGAAAGCGGAACCCGAACCCGCTCTCCCAAGGCAGGAATACTGAGTACAACAGTGGAACCATCGGCCCGTAAATACCAGCCGTCGACTTCCTCCCCTCCATGCAAACCCAAAACGAGGTGGTCGTTAATGTCTAGGGCAAAACTGGGTGCAATGAGGAGCCACAACGCGAGGCTCACACATACCCCCCAGGGCCTATGTCACGAGCGAGATTCTCAAAGCGAAGATATTCACCTTGGAATGCCAGCTTCACGGTCCCTGTTCGGCCGCTGCGTTGTTTCCCAATAATGATCTCGGCCACACCCGGCTCTGGAGAGGTGTCGGGATTGTAATAGTCATCCCTGTAAATAAACATAATGACGTCAGCATCTTGCTCGATTGCACCCGATTCACGAAGGTCGCTGAGCCTGGGCCGCTTGTTGTCGCGACTTTCGACACCACGATTCAATTGACTCAAGGCCAACACCGTCACATCCAGCTCTTTGGCCAGGTTTTTGAGCCCCATCGACGACAATGCAACCTGACGTTCACGGCTTGCCTTTGGATCGTTCGTACCCATCAAGCCGATATAATCGACCACAATCAGGCCAAGCTCGGGGCATTTCTGCTTGAGGCGTCTTGCCTTGCTGCGAATCTGTGTGATGGTCAGCCCAGGAGAGTCATCGATATAGAGGGGCAGCGTGCAAAGCACTTCAGCAGCCTCAACCAGACGAGGAAAGTCTCTGTCCAGATTGAGGTTTCCCGTCCTCACATTTCCTGCATTCACCCTGCCCTGAGCGCACAACAGCCGAGTTGCCAACTGCTCACGGCTCATCTCAAGCGAAAACACCCCAACGCCAACGCCGTGATGAGAAGCATTGAGTGCCACGTTCAAACCGAAGGCAGTCTTTCCCATCGCTGGACGGGCAGCGAGAACCAAAAGGTCAGTGGGATGTAGGCCAGCCAGTATCTTATCTAGATCGGCAAAACCTGTTGGCGTTCCAGTAACCTCGCCCGGACCCGCATCGCTGCGAGCCTGAATTTTCATAAAGGCACTGTCCACGACAACGGACAGCTGCTCCCAATCTTTCTTTGATCCCTGCTGGGTCACATCGAAGACGGTTTTTTCTGCGAAGTCCAACAGCTCGTCAAGCTCAGCACCACCCGATCGGGCCTGGCCTTCAATCGCTAATACGCCCTCGATCAATCGCCGCTGGATGGCTTTTTCGGCAACGATATTGGCGAAATAATCAATATTCTGGGTGCTCGCGACATTGTCACCCAGGTTCTGTACATAGGACAGACCACCCACATTTTCCGCTACATTTGCGGAGATGATTCGCTCGATAACAGCGACCATCTCAGTGGGCTTATTGGCCTCGGCCATCCCCACCATCAACGCAAACAGGTTGCTATGGGCCTCCCGATAAAAATCATCGGGCTGGAGCGCCTCAGCGATGACGAGGCATTGCCCAGGGTCAAGCATCAACCCGCCTAAAACAGCGCGTTCTGCTTCTAAACTCTGAGGCAGTGCCCCGCCATCAGCCATAAGACAGCTCCAGGGGGCTCTAGCCCTCTACGACGAAGACCTTCAACTTGGCTTCGATATCCATGCCCAACTTAATGTTGAGCTCAAAGGCACCCGTTGATTTGATCATGTCACCAACGTTGATGGTACGTCGGTCGACAACCACCCCAGCCTCGGCCAACTTGTCTGCAACGTCACGGTTTGTCACCGAGCCAAAGAGCTTGCCACCCTCGCCGACCTGAGCCTGAATGGTCACAGGAGTCTCAGCGATCTTGGTTGCAAGCGCCTCAGCCTCAGCTTGCGCCTTGGCACGATGTGCATCAGCGCTTCGCTTTTGGTGGGCCATTTTACGACGGTTACTTTGGTCAGCGATGACCGCCATACCGCGTGGTACGAGGAAATTACGACCATAGCCATCTTTGACTTTGACCACATCTCCGACATTGCCCAAGTTGGGCACATTTTTTTGAAGAATAACCAGCATATCGGCTCCTTAATCTACGGCGAGGTAAGGCAGCAAAGCGATGACGCGGGCGCGCTTGATCGCTGTGGCTACCTGGCGTTGGTGCTTGGAGCAGTTTCCACTGATCCGCCGAGGCACAATTTTGCCACGCTCGGTAATAAAGCCCCGCAACATGCGTGCTTCTTTGTAATCAATTTGAATTTCAGTATCCGAGCAAAAGCGGCAAGCCTTCTTCCTGGATGAGCGTCGGGGGCTTGATGAGCTCCCGCTTCGTTGGTTCATACCCATTTTAATATCCTTCGTTTCTTGTTGTTCGTTGGACTGCAGGATGCCTAAGCATCATCTGCAGCGTCCTCAGTTTTGGCGTCGCTGGGCGCTTCTTCAGCGGCAGCATCTTCAGCGGGAGCATCTTCAGCGGGAGCATCTTCTGCAGCTTGCTCACCAGAAGCAGCAGCGGCCTCTGCGGCCTCAGCAGCAGCGGTGTCAGCAGCAGCTTTAGCAGCTTTGGCAGCCCTTGCCGCATCAGCGGCAGCAGCCATTTCAGCCTCAGCGTCAGCGGCGGCGCGAGCAGCCTCTTCTTCTGCGGCACGTACGGCATCACGCTCAGCTTTGTGGCCTTCAGCGCTCGTCCGTGCTGCATCAACATCGACATTCTTACAAAGCTGCACAGTGATGTAGCGTAAGAATGAGTCGTCCAGCCCAATTCCGCGCTCAATAGGCAACGGAGCTTCGGCTGGTGCGACGAAGTTGATGTAGCTAAAGATACCGTGCTCGTTTTTCTCGATCGGGTAAGCAAGGCGTTTACGACCCCACTCCTCGATAGCGAGCACTTGACCCTCTGCCTTGGTGATAAGGCCTGAAACCTTTTGAGACAAAGCCTCAAGGTCTCCTGCGTTTAGCTGTGGCTTGGCCACATAAATCAGCTCGTATTGGTTCATAATCATGGTGTTTTCCTCCACCTGGTCTGAAGGGAGAGAGCAAATGCCCCCCCCGTGGGGTTTTTAAAGGCCGAGAAGTCCGGCCGGGTATGCTGCGATGAGTGGAGCGATGACCAAAGCCACCACGCTCATCAACTTGACAAGAATGTTGAGAGAAGGACCTGCGGTGTCCTTGAAGGGGTCGCCAACGGTGTCGCCGACAACAGAGGCCTCATGGGCGGGCGAACCTTTAGGATGAACCACGCCATCTTGCATGGTGAAACCACCGCCCTCGAATGACTTCTTGGCGTTGTCCCATGCACCACCGGCATTGGACATGAAGATGGCCATCAGAACACCACACACGGTCACACCGACCAGCACGCCACCCAATGTCTCTGGACCGAAGGCGAAGCCAACGAAAACCGGAGTACAGATGGCAAGCGCACCAGGCAAACGCATTTCACGAAGCGCGGCTTCGGTCGAGATATCCACACACTTCTTGGTGTCTGGTGGAACCAGACCCTCCAGAAGACCCTCGATTTCACGGAACTGGCGACGGACCTCGGTGATCATCTCCATTGCAGCCTCACCCACAGCCCGCATGGCCATCGATGAGAACAAGAATGGAAGCATACCGCCCACGAACACACCAGCCATAACCATCGGCTTCGACACATCGATGGACACGATGCCCGCCTGCTGCATGAAGGCACCAAAGAGTGCCAGCGCGGTCAAGGCTGCAGAGCCAATCGCGAAGCCCTTACCAATGGCCGCTGTGGTATTGCCCACTGCGTCAAGCTTATCGGTCCGCTCCCGAACGATTGCGGGCTGATGAGACATCTCAGCGATTCCGCCAGCGTTATCGGCAATGGGGCCGTAAGCGTCGACTGCGAGTTGAATACCCGTGGTAGAAAGCATCCCGAGTGCTGCGATGGCAACACCATAAAGGCCCGCCACAGAGTTCGAGATGACAACACCAGCAGCGATGCAGATGATGGGTGCTGCAGTAGACTGCATTCCCACGCTGAGCCCAGCGATGATGTTGGTTGCACTACCGGTCTTGGACTGTTCGGCGATCATGTTGACCGGGCCCTTGCCCATTGAACAGTAATAGGAAGTAATCAGGCCGACCGCGATTCCGGTCAAAAGGCCGACGACAGTCGCGATCGTGACATGAATCCAAGTCACGATAACGGTAGCGCCGCCGATTGTTGCAGTAGCGCCAGCCTCAGGCCACAAAAAGTAAGCCAGGCCTCCGGTCGCGAAGACCATCACGCCCGCTGCGCCAAATGCACCAGCATCGAGTGCGTGTTGGGGGTTTCCACCCTCTTTGGTCTTCACAACGAAGGTACCCAGCATCGAGCAGATAACGCCCGCCGCTGCAATTAATAGTGGAAGGACAATCGGGTTAATATTTCCGGCCTTCACCTCTGCGAAGCCCATGGCGAGCACCATCGCACCAATGACGGCACCGACGTAAGACTCAAACAAGTCAGCCCCCATTCCTGCGACATCACCAACGTTGTCGCCAACATTGTCTGCGATAACCGCGGGGTTCCGAGGGTCGTCCTCAGGCAACCCGGCCTCGACCTTACCCACCAAGTCAGCGCCGACATCGGCAGCCTTGGTGTAAATACCGCCACCGACCCGTGCGAACAACGCGATGGATGAAGCACCCATCGAAAAGCCGGTGATGACATTCAGTGCAGTCGCGGTGGGGAACATTCCGGAGAACACCAACCACAGGCCGCCAAGGCCAATCATTGCGAGCCCAACGACCGTCATGCCCATCACTGCGCCACCGTTGAAGGCGACTTGCAATGCAGGAGCAAGGCCGATTTTAGCTGCGGCAGTTGTTCGGACATTAGCGTCCGTGGCGATTTTCATCCCAAAGAAGCCGGCCAAAGCCGAAAGGAACGCACCGACAACAAAAGCGAGCGCAATCAGCGGCGACTGACCGTCAGTGTCCCAGTAAGCAACCGTCAGAAGAACAGCGACGAACAAAACAAACTTGAACAACACCCGATATTCGGTGTCCAAAAAAGCCATGGCGCCTTCTTGAATACGACGAGCGATCTCTTGCATCTCATCGTCGCCAGCATCTTGCTTGATGACCCACTGGGCCTTGAAGTAAGCGAAAATCAGCGCAATAACGCCAGCAACTGGAACCAAATAAACCAAGTTCATTTTGTACTCCCGAGAGGAATGCCTCTCAGCGTGTGTTCAGCAAACAGGAATGTCCGCCTTAGGGCGAACGTTAAAACAATTCATTGCAGCCATGAGACCATCTCTCATGACCGCTTCTACAGCGTCAGCAGCGTTATCGACCGTGGCCGAAAGTTCATTCTGCTCAGCAGCGTTCCATTTCCCAAGAACATAGTCCGCTGTCTCCCAACCCTGTGGCGGGCGGCCGACGCCAACACGCACTCGGATATAATCTTTGCCGGCATGCTTATTGAGGTCACGCAAACCATTGTGACCACCGTGGCCGCCACCTTGCTTGATTTGCACCCGACCGAAGGCCAAGTCCACGTCGTCATGAATGACAAGCACGGCCTCAGCTTCGAGCTTAAAATAGCCCATCAACGAACGCACTGGGTGACCAGACCGGTTCATAAAGGACTGTGGCCTCACCAAGAGCGCCTTGTCATTTTCAATACGACCTGCGCCGACGAGCGAGCCTAATTGCTTGCCGTCTGCGGGTATTGACCAACGATTTGCCAAGGTTTCAATCACAGTGAATCCAATATTGTGTCTGGTTGAGGCATAGCGGCGGCCTGGATTACCCAGCCCCACCACGAGCCACATCCCTACTCTCCGTCTGTCGCGTCAGCTTCAGCTTCAGCAGGAGCAGGAGCCACTTCTTCCTCTTCCAACTCGTCGCGCTTACCGATAACGGTGACGACGTTGAAGTCGTGGAGTGCGACAACCTCGACACCCTTGGGTGGCTTGACGCCAGAGACACGAACAAAATCGCCAATGTTCAGAGGTGTGGCATCCACCTCGATGGCTTCTGGAATATCAGATGGCTTGCAGCTGACGGTGAGTTCGCGACGGATAATCCGAAGGCTACCACCAGCGACTTCGCCGAGGGACTTGCCTGAAGTTTTAACGGGCACAAGGACGGTCACGGCCTCACTCTTGTCTACCTCATAGAAGTCGACATGAAGAAGGACATCACTGGCAGGCTCACGCTGGGTCTTTTTGACCAAGCAGGTGAACGACTTGTCATCGACGCCAATTTTGACGAGTGTGTTTCGGTTGGCTGTCCGCCGAAAAGCGTTCTCAAGCTCATTCGGGTCGATAACCACCGAAGTCGCCGGCTGGCCGGCACGGTAGATGATGGCCGGAATTTGACCGAGTGCTCTGATCTTTCGAGCGGCACCCTTACCAGTTTCTGTACGCGATGTTGCACTGATGCTCACGGTTGCCATGATGGCTCCAACAATAAAAACGTTGATTCGCCGATACACACGACGTGCAGCGGCACCACCCCGAGAGGCGGATTGCAATCCAGTCAGAGCGGGCGGTGTTCTGCGACAAAGACTGACTTTGTCCGATGCCTTCCACTCTGGACTGCGGACCCAAACGGGCCAGCGGTAGGCAACACTCACGCGCTGAAATGCCAGAAGAGTCTGGCGGCGGCACACTTACTTCAACACACCACGGGTGTCAAGGCAAAGGCGCCGAAGATTAATCGAAAAGGCGACTCACCGAATCGTGGTGGTGAATCGCGCGAATTGCCTCTGCAAACAACGAGGCCACACTGACAACCTGAAACTTACCGCAAGCAGCCGCCTCTTTCGACAAGGGAATGGTATCGGTCACGATGACCTTTTCGAGTGGGCTATTCATAATTCGCTCTACCGCAGGCCCACTCAAAACTGGATGGGTAGTGACCGCATAAACTGCCTTCGCACCATTATCCATCACTGCCTGGGCAGCCTTGGTGAGTGTGCCCGCAGTGTCCACCATATCGTCAACCAAGATGGCAGTTTTACCGTCGACATCTCCGATAAGATGCATCACCTGTGCCACATTTGGTCCAGAACGGCGTTTGTCGATGATCGCCAACCCAGCATCAATACGCTTGGCGACTGCACGTGCGCGTTCCACTCCCCCGGCATCAGGCGAAACGACGACGGCGTTTGATGTGGGAATGGTCCCCCGAAGCTGCTCACAAAGATGTGCAGAAGAAAACAGGTTGTCGACAGGAATATTAAAGAACCCCTGAATCTGGCCGGCGTGAAGCTCCATGGTCAGCACACGCTCAACGCCTGCCGTGGTGAGCAGGTCTGCGACCAACTTCGCCGAAATGGGCACACGGGGCGCCGCCTTCCGGTCCTGGCGGGCGTAACCATAGTAGGGCACCACCGCAGTTATCCGCCCGGCACTCGCCCGCTTGCAGGCATCCACCATAATCAACAACTCCATCAAGTTGTCGTTGGTCGGCGCACACGTGGACTGAATCAAAAATAAATCTCGACCCCGGACATTCTCGCCGATGTCGATATTTATCTCACCATCGCTGAACTTCGACACAGAAGCCAGACCCAATTGGGTCCCTAGCGCCCGGGCAATCTTAGCGGCAAGAGCCGGGTTCGAATTTCCTGAAAACAACTTGATTTCGGAGATCATAGCCCGCCCTTACTGATTCAAATTAATACATTGATTAAAGGGTTGGGGCGGCAGGACTCGAACCTGCGAATACCGGTACCAAAAACCGGTGACTTACCAACTTGTCGACGCCCCATTACCGCCCCTAAATATGCCCTAGGGCCCAAAGCTGCAAGTGGCATTTTAGGACTTTTTTAGGCTTGCCTCGCAGCGTCGATCAAGGACTCAAGCTCACCAGCTTGATGCATCTGCATCAATATGTCGCTTCCACCCAAAAACTCGCCACCGATATAAACTTGAGGGATCGTCGGCCAATTGCTGAATGTCTTGATGCCCTGCCGGATTTCCGGGTCTGCGATTACATCTTCATGATGCAGGGCGCCGCCATAAGATTGGAGAATGCCGACGGCATTCGCCGAAAACCCACACATTGGCGAGCCGGGCGTGCCCTTCATAAACAACACGACTGGGTTTGCCTCGGTCACACTCTTGATGTAGTCGGCCACGGATTCATCACCCCTACCCTCTGAGCTTGCCACCACATTTGCCGTGGGTTGCACCGCTGGAGAAGCCACGACTGGCGCTTGGCTAGTGGTTTCCGTCGAGGCTGCGGGTCGCACGTTCCCGCCCGCTCCCACAATCGGAAGTAACTGCCTTAGCTTCTTAGCTTTTGAACGAATACCCATCATAAACTCCGAGTTATGGCTCCACATAACCTGCTGCGGGCCACAGAGTATAGGCTGGGCACGCCGCAACCCAGTTTTGGACCCTTCCTCGCCCTCATACATCTGGATGTTTTTAACCATGCTTGAGTCTTGGATGCTGTTCGGGTCGGTCGCCGCCGGCATGATCCCCATGATCGGTTTTCTCGCCCTCGTTTGGTGGCTAGATCGCTACGACCGTGAGCCAGTACCTATGGTGGCAGCGGTGTTTATTTGGGGTGCAGTTTTTGCGGCTGGGGGAAGCTATCTGGCAAACTCCGCCACCCAAGCGCTACTTGACGAGCTTTTTGGTGGTGGCCAAACAGCGGACTGGCTCACCATCATGTTTGTCGCGCCCATCATCGAGGAGCCGCTAAAGGCTGCCGTGCTGCTTTTGCTCGCAATCTCCCCCGTCCTTGGCAATACCACCGATGGCTTCGTTTATGGGGCGGCAGCAGGCCTAGGCTTTGCGATGTCTGAAAATATTCTGTACTTCAACAGAGCCGCCCATGTCTCTCCAGACCTTTGGGTAACCACGATTCTCGTTCGCACTGCAACCTCAGGTCTCATGCACGCGATGGCCACATCCATCGTTGGTGCCGCTCTGGGTTGGGCCAAGACGCGGACCACGGAGATCAGGGTTGTGGCCTTCATGATGGGCCTCTTCACCGCGGTCACCATCCATGCGGTTTGGAATGGGATTATCGTCCTTAGTCAAGCATCTGGAACGGTGTTCTTTTGGCTTGACGTCCTGATTTTCATGATTGAGTTCGTCATGATTTTTGTGGTCTTTATGCTCTGTCTTCACGGCGAACATCTCATGATTCGAAGAGAGCTGATGATCGAGGCAAAGGGTGGCGTTTTGCCCCCTCAACACGTTGCCATCATCTCATCTGTCAAACGCCGGAGTCGACAGGGGTGGTGCCCACCTGGCGTAGACCAAAAGCAATATATCGAGACCGCAACAAAGCTCGCCTTTAGGCGTATGCAGTGCCGTGGACGCGGCCAACGACAAGGCAAGTACCTCGAAGAAGCGCGTAAACTGCGGCACGAACTCAGAGACATGCTCGGCACCAAGCCACTCCCTGAATTTGACGAAGACAGAACCCGAATTTAGCCAGCGCCCTCAACCCACACATGAACACTGCCCGTGGAGGTTAAACCCGCCTGGTCTCGAGCAAGCACATAGAAGCTGTGGGGCCCGGGCTCAAGACGCCGCTCAACCGTAAATGGTTTTACCGTCGCATCTGAGCCACCACCCTCATAAAAAACCTTCTCTTCCCCGTGGTAAATGATGATGTCTCTCGCTTTTCCAGCAGACCGAACGATACCGCTGATCACTGCAAACCCGTCGTCACTGACCAAATCAGGGGTCCGTGTAAATTCGATTTGAGGCGGCATGCGTAGCGCCTGATCTAGCTGTTTTTCTGGAGACAACTTGATTTTCTCCTCCTGCTGGAAAAAGTCATAGAAGCCACCTTGCTGAATCACGCTGTAATCGTAGGCTCGGTTGTCTCCAATCAACAAATCGACCGCCCACTCTCCAGAGTCCGGCAAAGTCTCGAGACTAAATGCCAACGCACCCACCCATTGGTCACCAGACTTAAGAACAGGACCACACCCAGGGGAAAACTCGTCACAGCCTTCACCAGCCAAGTTTAAAAATTCTCCGACCGAAAACCCACCTTCGCTGAGGTCCAAGGCCTTCCCACTCCGGTTTTTCAAACGTACAAAAGCATCGCGTGTGGGGCCGCCCCCTTCATTGCGAACAGTCACCTCGAGCACGATATCTTCGCCCACTTCGGGCAAACCATCTCCATCGCCTGACCCTTTGCCCTCAAGCCCATCGTACACCTTCAGGGAGTATGCCAACAGTGGCAACAACTTACCTTCTGTCCGCACCCGAACAGTGTCCGTCGCCAACACCTCACGTTTTCCATCGGTCAGGTCGATCTCAACTTTGGCCACCGAAGTCGGGTAGCCCCCATGCAAGCCCAAACGTTGGTCGTAGCTCTTGGATGAGTGGGCTGGGATTTTGCCAAAATAGAACTCTCGCTGGTCAAACCACGGGTTTTCACTCCGAGTCACACAAGAGATTTGATACACCGGCTCGTCGCCATCATTATGGACCGTCAGGCGAATATTTTCATGCTCTCCGGCAACCAGAACCGCGTCTTCTCCAAGCCCTAAACTGACCGTTAGCTTGGGCGATATTGGGTTTTCTCCGTGAGACCAATCGATGCCGACCTCCGCGAAAGCATGCTCCATCGCGGCATTTTGAGCCTGGGTGTACTTTTTGACCACACTGGACGCGCCCCGGAGCACCTCCGCGCGCCGGGAACCCGGGGCGGCCAAGACAATCTCCTTGGCGAACTGGACTTCCCAATCGGTCTGCGGGTCGACACCTCTGCCGACAGCATCCTCATCCAACTCGTACCGATATCGAACTTCAAAAACAGGCTCTTCAATCTGGCGGGCTACCTTTTTGAAGCTGTGGTCGAGGCCGTCCTCTCGGTCGACCCATTCCCGCCAATACAAGGATATCTGTGGCAAGCTTTCAAGCTTCCAAGGGTCGGGGGTCTCTAGCTCCTCAGCAGGCTCCACAAGGCTCGGTATCAACCGAATATCGGGCGTGACACCAATGGCCTGAATGCTCTTGTCCCCAGGGGTCAAATATCGACCGACAGTCAACTTTAGGCGGCTTTCATCATTGCGATGGGGATAAAGATGCTGAATGGACCCCTTACCAAAGGTTCGCTCGCCGATGACCACGCCCCGATCGAGGTTTCGAATCGCTCCCGCGACAATCTCTGAGGCGCTGGCGCTCGAGGCGTTCACAATGACAACGATGGGATAATCTGGCTCGGTACCCCCTCGGCGTGCCCGCTGCTCTGCCCGCTCACCCGAAGCACCCTCCTCTGTGGCCACCAAAACCCCATTTCCGATAAATTTATCTGCGACGTCAATGGCTTGATTTAAGAAGCCGCCAGGATTGGTGCGCAAGTCCAGGACTAGGCCCTTGAGTTTCCCGTTTGCCCCTTTGCGCAAGGTGTTCAGGTTGGCTTCAAGGTCTTGGGCCGCCCGGGCGTTAAAACTCTTGATGCGGATGTAGCCCACGCCACCCTCCAGCAGCTCTCCCTCCAGCGGATTGATGCGAATGCGCTCCCGCACAATCGTAAACTGGCGGGGGGACACCCAACCTTTGCGCATCACCATGATGTGGACCGGGTCGCCCACCAAACCGCGAAGCTTGGATACCGCATCCTCAAGGTCGATGTTGATGGTGGACTCACCCTCGATTCGAACAATACGGTCGTCTGGTTTTAGCCCCACCCGAAAAGCCGGCGTGTCCTCGAGAGGCACTTTGACCGTCAACTCCCCATCCACCATGGATATCTCAATACCCAAGCCTCCAAACTCGCCCTGGTTGTCCACCTCCATGTCTCTGGCGGCGGCTGGCGGCAGCAATATCGTATGCGGATCGAGGGTAGACAACATGCCGTTGACGAGCGCGTACTCCACTGCCCTCCGATCGGTGTCCTCTGACATATGCTCATCTAAAATCGTCGAAACACGCCGCAGATCTCTGTACAACTGTTCGAAGCTGCTGATGGGGCTCAAGCGCAGGACAGTCGAATATGCGCCCACCGAGATGTGGAGGTTTTCCGTACCTTCTGGCTGCAAGGTCAGCAGCTCGGGAAATTGACGCTGAATGCGCTTCAATGCACCGTCAAACATGGCCCGAGGGTCGAGGCGTTCACGGTCCACATAGCGACTTTCAAGCCGGTAGAGATCCCGCTCTAGCAGCGCAAGGTCTCCAAGCACATAATCGTCGGAGAGAGAAAAATCACCGAGGCCTACCCGAAGGGCTTTGGGGGCAAAACCCGCGCCACTGCCACCGCTGCCTGCCATCACATGGTAGCCGGCAAAACTGGCAGGAATGAGAAGCCCAATAAGAAGGGACTGTTTTAGCACTGTGGGTTCCAGGTCTGAAATTTTGGTGAACGGGCACAACCGCCCCAAGCAGCCCCAATGTACCCGGTTTCATTCCACCTTTGCACCAGCTTCACCTCGCTTTGACCGCGATCGCCCCTTCATCAAGGCCCCCGGATGCCAAAGGGCTCGTGCCGCAATAGGGAGATAGCGTGTCAGACTGACAACCCTCTGCCCTTCCCTCTCGTGCGCCAGGTCCCATGGCCCTCAAAATCACCTGCCCACACTGCAGTCACCCTCACCGACTCAGTTCACCGTTCCCTGTACCTGGCACCGAATTGCAGTGCCAATGCGGGCGCGTGCTGTCTGTCTCCTATCCAAAAGGGATGATGGCCAAACTCAAGGCCAAGGGCATCGATTTCGTCGACCCGAGCGCTGCTGGGCCACACAAGCCCATCGCTCCCGACATCCCACCACCGCCACCCAAACAGGCAGCCAAGCCGCCGCCCAAAATCGTTGCCCGGCCCACCCGACACCCAGCGGATCAGGTTCAAACCCACCAGGTTCGCACCCTCGACCCTGGGCAAACCTTCGAACGCACGCCGGCCATGCCTCGCGCTCCAAAGCATGCCCCAAGCGCCATTGCTCACCAGGCCGACCCCACACTGCCTTTGTTGCCGCCGCCTAAATCCGCTGCGGGCAAGGCCACTACACCCATACCATCGATCGCCCCTGAAAAGCCTGAGCCGCCACCTCTGGCCAGCCAAAAACCCATCGGCGATGCCACCACCGTATCCACCCAAAAAGGGTCCGCAAAGCCCAATGCCTTGAATGGCAAACTGCGTAGGCTCATAAAGCGTTTCGCCTCACTCAAACGGATACTGCTCGGGCTGTTTTTTCTCGGCGGGTTGGCCGTCGCAAGCGTGGGCGGTATTTTTGGGTATTACAGTCAAGACCTACCCACGGTTGCCGCCCTCGGTGATTACGAGCCGCCAACCGTGACCGTGGTTTACGATTCCCAGAAGCGCGTTTTGGGCGAGATTTATGAAAAACGACGCTACGTGGTCAGCCTAGACGACATCCCCGATCATGTCAGAAATGCATTTCTTGCCTCTGAGGACGCCAATTTTTGGACCCATGATGGCATCGATATTGGTGGAATTTTTCGGGCGATATTTCGCAACCTCGCCAAGGGAAAAAAGGCGCAAGGCGCGTCGACCATCACCCAACAGGTTGCGCGAAATTTTTTACTCACACGCGAAAAGACCTTTATTCGAAAGATTCGTGAGGTCATCTTGGCCCAGCGGGTAGAAAAGGCATTCGACAAAGAACACATCCTGTACCTGTATCTGAACCAAATCTACTTGGGCTCAGGTGCCTATGGTGTCGAAGCCGCCGCCCGAACCTATTTCGGAAAATCCATCGGAGACACCAGCATCGCCGAGGCCGCCATCTTGGCTGGGCTACCACAACGCCCAAGCGACTATTCCCCGCATCGGCACTGGAAAAAGGCCAGAGTCAGGCAGTTGTATGTGCTGAACCAGATGCAGCGCAAAGGATTTATCGACAAAGAGACCTTCGAAAAATCAGTCGCAGAAGCCGTCAACATCGTGCCCAAGAAAAATGATTTCCTTCAACAGGCACCTCACTTCACAGAGCATGTCCGCCGGTACCTGGTCGACACTTACGGCTTTGACAAGATTTATAATGACGGACTGAACGTTTACACCACCTGTGACCTGGACCTTCAGACCGCAGCCCAAGATGCATTGGAAAGTGGGGTCCACACAGCCAGCGATCGCAGAGGCTGGCGAGGCGCCAACGAACAGATCCCTGACAACGCGATCCCGGCGCGATTATCCCAAACCGAGGACCGCCTAAAAGATCGCCAATCTAAAGCCTCTTTGCGGGTAGGAAGCACCGATGCCGACGCCATCAACCCTGGCGGCTACGGGCCCACACCAGACACTTCAGCCTTGAGTGTAGGGCTTGAATCTGAAGCGGTGGTCTTAAGGGTCGAAAAGGACCACGCGGTCGTTGGCTTGGGCAGTCACGAAGTGATTATTCCCCTCGCCTGGAGCAAATGGGCCTACGGAATCGATACAGACCGAAGCTGGAAATACCGCGCCCAAAACTCGATGAAGAACGTGCTCAAGCGGGGTGATGTGGTCAAGGTGACCATCAAGGCCGTCGACGCGAAGAACAAAAATGAGACCAAAAAGGCCGCTTTATCGATGCCTGGTCGGTTTGGGGCTGGCATGTTGAGCCAAGGCCCCGAAGTTCAAGGTGCACTTTTCTCCTACAGAACCGACACAGGCGCAGTCACCGCCATGGTGGGCGGGGTTGGCTTTGACAAGTCGGAATACAATAGGGCCATCCAATCTCGGCGCCAAGTCGGCTCGACCTTCAAGCCCATCGTCTACGCGTCGGCCATCGCATCAAGACAGTTTTCTGCCGGAAGCATGCTCCAAGATGCGCCCACCATCATCGGCCAGGCCGGTGGAACCATGTGGAAGCCTTCAAACTATGGCGGTAAATACCTGGGCAACATCACCCTCCGAAAAGCCCTCGCCATGTCTCGAAACGTATGCACCGTGCGGGTGCTCGATATTATTGGGCCCGACCAGGTCTACGCGTTGGCGGGCCCCAAGATGCGAATCGGCTATCAGACCCCGAGCTGCTCACGCACCCACATCCCAATCGATGATGAATGCGTGGGTGAACGTTCAAGCTCAACGGTCGCATCGATGAGTTGGTGTGAGCACTGCGACCCAAAGACATGTCCGACCGTGCGTAAGGATTCTCAGTTTAGCGGAGAGTGCGATGGTCCTACCTGGCGGAAAGACGGTGCCGAATGGTGCAAATCCTGTGATGTGAATATCAGGGTCTGTGACTGGTACAAGGAGCGAAACATCTCCAGCGCACTGCCTTGCAACGGCGCGCGCTTAGACAAAGATGGCGAGGTCGTATGTCGGGCCTGTGACTTGTCGATGGGGCTGGGCTCCAGCTCCCTCACAATGGTTGAACTGGCCCGAGCCTACAGTGTTTTTTCCACCTATGGCACCCTTGTTGAGCCCCACTTTATCGAGAGCGTCGTCGATCGCGACGGTACAGTCATCGAGGCCCACGAAGCCCCCGACGTATGGCCCGAGGTCCTTGAGCCCGGCGCTGCAAGTATTGCTCACTGGCTTTTAAGAGGGGTCGCTACAGGCGGCACAGCTGCAAAATCCAATCAGCTCGGCATCGAACTTGCTGGCAAGACTGGCACCACCAACAATTTTCGCGACGCATGGTTTGTCGGATACAACCCAGATCTTGTGACCGCAGTTTGGGTCGGGTTTGATCAGCCCAAAAATATGGGTCAAACCTTTACCGGCGGCGACACCGCTCTTCCGATTTGGATGGACTATATGCGCGTAGCGGCACCAAAAGAGTCCGCTCCACGCTTTAAGCCCCTCAAAGACATCACTTGGGCACCAATTGACGAAACCACCGGCCTAGTGGCCGAGGGCGGGCGCAGCATGCCTTTCTTGAGCGGAACTGTTCCAAGCGCCGGGTTGGGTGGCGTTGGACAAGTTACCGCGAACGACCTCCTGACCAGCGATTTTTAAGATGACACGAATTCTATTTCCACTGCTGCTCGCTTGCGGCACCACCACCATTGATATCAGTAAAGACTGTGATGTTCGTTTGGGTGAGCCAACCCCCAATGAAGCGGCGGTTGGAGCCGTGGTGAGCGCAAGTATCAGCCCAGCCACTACACATTGGGACACCGCCGTTTATGTGGGCGGAGAACGTGCACCCGTCTCGGAGATTGTCCGGGTGGGCTGTGAGGCCTGTGACACCTGCAAAGAAGATGCGGGATGTCTGAGCTGCTCCGATTGCGACGATTGCGACGCCATCTGCGAGGCCGAATGCATTGAAACCGTGGTCTTTAGCATCCCCGATCTCCCGCCAGGTGCGACCGATGTGGTCTTGTACAACGGTCATGGAGGCTCAAACACGCAACTGCTCCAGGTCAACCCGCCCAGCGACACGGGGGCCGTTGACTCTGGCCTCACAACCGACACTGGTGATTAAAGCCTCTAAAAAATAGAGTATCGACACGAATGGCTTGCACAGCCCCCACGTGGACGGCTATGGAGCCACCACTGAATTCAACTCTTCTGGAGTTCCCATGAAGAACCTCGTAATTTCCATCCTTTCGACACTCGCACTCACTGCGGCATCTGTGGCTCACGCCGGCGCAGTGGGCGGCCTTGTCACCTCTGGTATGCACCAAGAGCGGGCATACTTTTACTCCCGCCAGCTTGACCAAAGCATTGAAAAGCAGATGCGTTCCAACTACGGTTTGGGAATTGAAGCCCTCGTGGGCGACAAAGATGAAAAAATTCAAGGCATCCTCCGCTTTATGTGGATGGTCGACGCGCCACCGAAGTCACCGGATATGAGTGAGGTCGTTCTCGCTCAGAGTCCTGACTATGAAGGCATGTCCCCGAATCATATCGGCGTGCTCGGGCTTGGTGTCCAATGGGGTCTTCTCGGCGACCCTACCGAAAAGCAACTCGTCCTGACGACCTTGGTCGGATCGGGATTTATTACCCGGGACAACACCGAATACGCACTCGCCGAGATCGGTATCGGGGGCACCTACAACCTGAGCTCGACCGTGCAGGCGACCGCCAACATGGCCGTGACCGCCCGCTTACGCAAGCATGGTGCCTTGGGTCCAAATATGTACCTCGGCATGCGCTACCTCTTCGATTAGGATTTTCCTGTGACCGCACAACCCGCCATATGGACGCTTGTCCTCTTGGCGGGTTGTTCGTTTGAGGGAGACCCACACCATTGGTCATCTCAACTCATCCCCTCTGGACCGTGCTGGGAAGTCAATCTGAGCGATGGGTTGGACCAAGGGTCGACAGGCGAACTGCACCTGCTGTTTGAGTGCCTCAACCAAAGCCATAATCTGGATGCATTTGCAGGACTGGACCAAGCAATGGATGCGACTGGTCGGGACAGCCGGGCCATCGGCTTGTCTTTCATTGACGCGTTCAACGCACTTCCAGCTTTCGGCCACGATATTCTCGTCACGGCTACAAATGCCCTCGACTTGCTCGACCACCTCGACGAGCAGGCGGACCTTTTACTGCAGACCATAGCCGAGCTCATTTACGGCCAAACATACACCAGCATCGCCCTTGAATTTCAAGATACTCAAACAGGCCGACTAGAACAAGGCGTTGTCGCCCCAGCGTTGGCACTCATCTCTGATTGTGCCACGCCCTTGCTCGACCATGGAGATGAGGGCCAAGCGGCCGCCCTGGCTACCCTGAACAGCCCCTTTCTAGACGCCAGCCTTTGTACCTTTATCGGTCTTGTGAGCACAGATGACCCCGAACTGGCGGCACTCGCCCAAGACCTCATCGGCAACCTTGGAGATGCCTGGTTGCGGACCAACAACCCCGATAACGATTTATGGGCGGGTGCGACCGGGCATGCTGTTCAAGACATGCTCTCCGCCATCGACTTTGCTGAACCGAGGGATTCACTTGGCAGCATCGGGCTTCCCTTGGCTGTGCTCTTGGGCGATGCACGGGTAAAAGAGAACACAAGGACCCTACTTCAAGAAGCGGCCACCGCTGGAAGCCTGTTGCACATCGCTAGCCAAGTACAATATTTGGCCGATGTTGACGTCGACGGCATCCCGCTCCGTAGCCCATCATCAGGGGACATCTCAGCCTTGCAAGCTGGGGCGCGCTTGATGGCTGCCGCCAACACCGATGTCGAGTGTAGCGTGGACCTCCCACTGCTGCCCCCCATCGAGTTCAGCCTCGGAAACCTCTCGGTGGCACTCCTGCGCCGGATCGCCAATATGGATGAAGAGGCCACAGTCGATGCGGCCAGCCTTCTGTCCAACGCACTCGATTATGAGTTCACCCAAAGCATTCTAGACGGCCTGGTAAATGCTGGCACCTGTCCCGTGTTTACCGAGACGTTCATGAGTGACCTCCAGGTCCTCCAACGCCTCAACGACCCCGCCGTCGGCGACTTGGTGAACATTCTCCACCGGCTGTTGGACGCAGTTTACGTGGAAGGCGAGATGGACCGACTGAGCGAAATGGTCGACCTTATCTCAGGCATTCACCATCAAGCCCTGCTACCGCCACTCGAGGAACTCCTTCGTGACCTGGGTTCCAGCTCGCTCATCGCCGATCTCACGCTCACCGTAGAGACAATCATCGACCCCACCGCCTTAAATACCCAGCACTGCCCAGCTGGCACAACACCCCTCGACTTCGATTTGATGTGGGAAGGTGCCCTGATTGCCTTGCAACCAGACTTCCCTCACCCAGCGATGAGAGATGTCGCCCTGGTTGCCCGCAATGGCTCTCCGCTTTGGACACTCCTCGACAACGCCTCGGCGCTCGCGGTTCAGGACAATGCTGAGATTCATAAGCTACCGGTTTTGCTTGTGACGACACTCGGCTACACCCCTCAAACTCCATCCCTGGTCAGCACTTTATCGGGCGACCCTCAACTGTGGCGCTCAGCGCTCACCATCGTTGAGAACGACGACTTCATCTCCGCGATAAATGCCGAAAGCCAAGAAGTCGAGGGGCCACTTCCTTTTATCGCCCGTTTGATTGTCAATGACACCGTCACAGTGATGTTGCAGACGATGGACCTGCTCCTCGATAGCCTGAGGGAGAACAACAACACTGGCCCTTAGGAAAATAAATGCGCGACAGCCAATACCAGACCTTGCCACGCCCAAGTCAAGGGATGGTCCACTGTTATGGCCCAGGACTTCACCTCCTCTCCTACCCCTTCGCCATGAGCATGCTCAATCGGCTCAGCGCCCCAGGCACCGTTCAGCCTGAAGTCAACCGTCTTTTGTCGACGATGTATGACCTGCTTTTGGGCGAGGTTGCCAACACGATCCTTCAGACGAAGCAGGTCGAGTCTGAAACGCGAATGATCGCGGCCACTGAGCACGGAATATATCGAGGCGAGCAAATCGACCCAGACCAACGGGTGGTCGTGGTCGATGTCGTCCGGGCGGGAATCATTCCAGCCCACCGGTTTTATGATGGCCTGCATCATGTCATCCACCCTCACAACCTGCGCCAAGACCATGTCGTCGCTAGCCGATTGACTGATGCCCAAGATCGTGTCATCGGCGTTACCCTCGACGGCTCTAAAATCGGCGGGCCAATCGATGACGCAACAGTCATCTTCCCAGACCCGATGGGTGCAACCGGTTCATCCATCGCGGGTGTCATCTCTCATTACCACAGCACCTTGGGTGGAAAAGCACGGGCAATGGCGGCTGTACACCTGATTGTGACCCCCGAGTACATCAAGCGGATGCAGACCGAATTTCCAGATTTACACATCTTCGCCATCCGCCTCGACCGAGGGCTCTCGGATGAGCAAACCTTAGGCACCATACCCGGCAGCCACCACGACCAAGAATGTGGACTCACAAAAAACCAGTACATCGTTCCCGGCGCAGGTGGCGTCGGCGAAGTGCTCAATAACGCCTGGATTTAGGACAACTCATGAACGCAGCAGCAAACAAAGACAGCTCCCAATTTCGGGTATTGATTCCTGAAGACCGCCTTCAGGCCAGGGTTTCAGAACTCGGAGAGCAAATACGTCGGGACTTTGGGGACCGCCCCATCACCTGTATTTGTGTTTTAAAGGGCAGCTTTATCTTTACAGCAGACCTGGTTCGGGCTGTTGGCGGAGCCATCGAAACCGAGTTTCTTGGGGTCTCTAGCTACCACGGTGGAACACAAACCTCAGGTGTCGTCCAAATCACCAAAGACCTCACCACCACGATTGAAGACAAAGACGTCATCGTCATCGAGGACATCATCGATACCGGCCTGACCATGCACTATTTGATGGAGATGCTTGCAGTGCGAAAACCACGGTCTTTGTCGGTATGCACCCTCCTCGACAAACCCGCAAACCGGGAAGTAGAAATGGTCGCCGATTATGTGGGATTCTCAATCCCCGATGAATTTGTGGTTGGTTACGGCCTGGACCTCGGTGAACGCTACCGCAACCTTCCCCACATCGCGGTTTACACCCCGTGAACATCATCTCAAGCCCAAAAGCCCCCGCTGCCGTGGGCCCGTACAGCCAGGGAATGGTCCATGCCGGGGTGGTTTACTGCTCAGGGCAAATCGGTCTGAATCCTGATGGAAGTTGGGCCGGTGAGGATGTTGAAAGCCAAGCCACCCAAGCCTTGGAAAACCTCAAAGCGGTGCTCCAAGCTGCAGGAAGCAGTCCAAACCAAGTCATCCGCGCCAGTATATTTTTGGTATCCATGGACGATTTTGCGGCGGTAAACAGCATCTATGCCGAGTTTTTTGGCGCACACCGGCCAGCGCGAGCATGTATAGAGGCCCGAAGACTTCCAAAGGATGCCTTGGTGGAAATCAGCTGCATCGCCGCAGTAGAGGGTCTTTAGACGCGATACCGATAAGGCAGGCGTCTATTCGGCAGATTTTTGTGGTTTTCGGCGGCGTCTGCGCTGGGGCTTGGGCTTGGTGTCGCCTGCTGGCCCAGATGGGCTACCTCCACCGTTGACTTTTGCAACCAGGGCCAACAATTCTTCACCGTGAGCCGCGATCTGCCAACGGCGAATACCAGGTACTTCCGCCAACGCATCCATATCTGCGGGCGCGAGGCGAGCCACCTCTTTGAGCAACGTATTGTTTGCGACGGCGACCGGTGGCATCCCAGTTCGCTTCACCTTCGCGTTTCGCCAATCTTTCAGTGGGTTGAAATACCGTTCGATTCCTGGCCCAACACGCTGGTGACGCATCTTGGCCGGCTTTGTAACTTTGGGGATTTCACGCTCATCGGCGACGCCTTTTTGAACCGCCTCAAGTAAAGCCGGGCCGTGTCGGCGCAACATCGATGAGCCTTTTCTGGCCATTTTGTTCAAGGCATCGGCGTCTGCAGGTGGGGATTTGGCCAAGCTCATCAAGAACGGATCGGGGATGAGCTTGAATGCGGGGCGGTTTGCGGCTTGGGCACGCCCATTCCGATACTCCCACACGGCCCACAGCACACGTTTTTCTGCATCATCGAGGATATTGGACCCCTTCACACGCAAAAAATCAGCATCGGTATGGGTTCGACCTTGCCATTCCCTGGTTTGAACTATCGAGCATTCTTCTTCGACTGCGGCGAGGCGACCACTGCGTTTCAGGTGAATCAGCAGCAGCTCTCGAATGGCTGGGAGCCAGTGGGTGTCACCTCGGGCATAGCTAAGGTGCTCGTCGAAAAGTGGACGCTTACCCCAATCATGGCGTTGATATTGCTTGTCGATATGGTGGCCAAAAAAACGTTTGATGAGGTCGGCCAAGCCCACCTTGTCGAAGCCCAAAAATTGAGCTGAAATCATCGTGTCAAACACATTATCAAACTGAAAGCCAAAGTCGCGCTTGAGGGACACAATGTCATAGTCAGCGCCGTGAAGCACCTTTACCGTGGCGGGATCGGCCATAATCGGTGCGAGTGGCGACATGTCACTCACCTTGAGAGGGTCGACGATATAGTCGTTCTCGAGGTCGCTGAGCTGAACCAAACAAACCTTCTCTTTAAACACGTGAAAAGAGTCTGCTTCTGTATCGACGCCGATGACTGGCGCGCCCTTGAGGCGTTTGGCAGCCTCAACGAGCGCCGCGTCGTCTTCGATGATGATGAGTGGGGTTTTACCGAACATGGTGCCTCAACCGCTGGATGCCAGAACTGTATCGCTCTCGGGCGCGCCATTTCCGGCTACACGGGACGCACCCCGAGTAACCGACGAGCCCCACGTTTTCAATCTGAAGACTCAGCAGCGCCAACCGCCCCAAGCAACTGCTCTTGCCCAAAGCCCTCTGGAAGTAAATTCCCCAAAGAAGCGATCCGAATATCGCCGGCCTGTGTGCCCAAAACCAGTCGCATCGTCGCTCCAAATTCAAACAGAACCTGCCGACAGGCGCCACAAGGCGGGACTGGCCGTTGTTCTGCGGTCACAATGGCGCAAGCTACTATTTGTTGATGCCCCTCGCTGACAGCCTTGAAGACTGCCACCCGCTCAGCACAACAGGTCAGGGAAAAACTCGCCGACTCCACATTACAGCCTCCAAAGATTTCCCCGTCGGCGGTCAGAACAGCCGCGCCAACCGGGTATTTCGAAAAGGGGCAGTGAGCGTGGGCTTGAGCCGCAATGGCCGCAGCGAGCAAGGCTTTGTCCGTAGGGGTTACCACAAGCTGACCAACCGCGTGATCAATGGGCACAGCGTTATCGCAGCCCGTCCCACAGTCGCTGTCACTTCTGCGTGATTCGGAGGGGTATCAGAAAGGCCAGTCCCTTCATTCGATACAATCGCGATGGTCAGCACACGCATTTGAGCATGCACCGCAGCGATGGTCTCGGGGACGACGCTCATCCCGACCACACTCGCACCCATCATACCGAGCATTCTCACCTCGGCTGGTGTCTCGAAACTCGGTCCCCGAACCGCCGCATACACGCCACTGCTCAACTCAGTACCGAGTTCATCAGCCACCGCTTGGGCTTGGGCTCGCAGCCCTGGGTCATAAGCCGCGGCCATGTCTGGAAACCGAGGCCCAAGGCCATCAATATTTTTACCCACCAAGGGGTTGATTCCCATCAGGTTGATGTGGTCGGTCACCGCAACGAGGTCGCCTGGAGACAAGTCGGTGGTCAGAGAGCCCACAGCAGAGGTCATCAGGAGTATCTCGACGCCCCAAGCCGCCATGGCGCGCACAGCCCGAACGGTCTCCTCGAGGGATCGCCCTTCATAGGAATGTAGCCGGCCTGCAAGCATCGCCACTTGGGTGTCGCCGAGCTTGCCCACCAGCATCTCACCTTTGTGGCCCGTCACACTGGTGAGCGGCAGCCCCAGCGCCTCATAGGTCTCGGTTTGCTTGTCGGTCAAGGCATCACGAAGACCGCCCGCACCGCTACCCAAAATGATGACCACCCGTGGTGGTGCACCAAAGCGCTGCCGTATGGCTTCTGCAGCTTTGGCATATGCGTGCTGTTCTTGTACCACCATCATTGATAGGCCTCCTTCGCCCAGCCTACAACAAGGAAGCTACCGATGCCCATCCCCATCCCCATGGACATGCCCAAAGTCGTCAATGCTGAGGTCGTGATCGATGGGCGCGCTGATGAGGCGGCGTGGAGTCAGGCCACGGAGATGACTGGTTTTATCACCCACCGGCCCAAGCCTGGGCTGACTCCCGTCGGAGACACCCGTGTTCTGCTGATGTGCACAGACGAGGCCTTATACGTCCACTTTCAGGCCAACGACCCCAACGCTGGCGGTCTCCGATACGGTTTAGGCCGGCGTGACTCTCGGCGCAGCGACGACCAAGTCGGCATGCTGCTGGACCCACTCGGGACAGGCGAAAGAGCGGTCCTTTTCATTGCCAATCCCCTTGGCGTTCAGCTTGATGGGACATTGGTCCGAGGCGAAGACTCTGAGTTGGTTCCTTGGCGCGGTGGATGGTCCTCTTGGGATGCGCGCTGGACCTCTACTGCCGTGATCACCAAGGATGGATACGCTGTTGAGTTCGAAATCCCATGGTCATCTATCCGACACCCAGAACAGCTGGACCAGGTGAAAATGCTGTTCTTTCGCCGATCGGCTTCCTCACGGGAGATGAGCACTTGGCCGGCCCTAGACCCTGCAAAACAGGGTGTGCTCACCCAAGCGGTCCATATGGGGGGGCCTGGCCTGTTGCCAAAAAACAAGGCCCTGAGTGTCCAGCCTGAACTGACGGTCACCCACTCCGACCAAGGTGCTACAGATGACCGCCTGGGGATTGCAGGGGTCGCGCCGGGCTTGACCATGAAGTACGCGCCCACCCCTGAACTGCAAGTGCTCGCCACCTTCAACCCAGACTTTTCTCAGGTTGAATCGGATGAAACGAAGATCGATGTCAATCAACGCTACACCCTAAGATACGAGGAAAAGCGGCCCTTCTTTTTAGAGGGTCAGGAGTGGTTCTCCCACCCCATGAATGACCTGACTTACACCCGAACCATGGTGACCCCGCTCTACGGGCTTCGGGCCACCAGCGAGAATGGGCCTGTGGCGATGGCTGTGGTCCATGTGCTCGACCGTCAACCTTCAGCCTCTGTGTCAGAGGGTGGCGGATGGACCTCCGACGATCTCGAGGGTCGCTCGGCCATGACAACTGTGGCCAGGCTCCGTTGGTCGATCGCCAAAGACAATATGGTTGGACTCATTGTGTCCGACCGAAACATTCTCGGCAGCGACATGAGCCATCATCTTATTGGGATCGATGGTCGTTACGCCTTGGGTGATGCCATCAATATCGAGGCCACCATCCTGGGCTCAACAACCCGTGGCGCTGATCAAGACGAGGTGTTTTCGCCAGCCTCAGTGCTCAGGGCAAAAGCCAGCGCGCGACACATCAAGACCATGGTAGAAGCCAAATACATTTCCGCTGGTTTCCGGGCTGAAAACGGGTTTGTCCCGATCTCCGATGCCATCGCACTGGGCAATGAGACTGAGCTATTTGTCTTCCCAAACTGGAAACCCATCCCTCGAATATTCATGACCCCAACCCGGGGCACCTTGACTTGGCAACAAGACGGCGCCTTGAGAGACTATCAATATAGGCCTGGGGTTGGCTTTTGGACCAAAGGGGGTGCTTTGTTGATGGTCGATGCCGACGTCAAAGGTGAGTCCTTTGCCGACCAATGGTTCGACACCGTATCGGGTAGCGTCATGGGGGGTGGTACATGGACGCAGTGGCTCCGAACATGGGTCCGTGCAGGTGCGGGCGAAGGTGTCTTATATGACCTGGAAAACCCGGGCACTGGCTTTAAACAACAGCTTTATCTGGATCTCAGTCTCCAGCCTTTTCCCATGCTGCGCTTTGGCCCTTCGATCGGTTGGGAGCGTTTTAGCCAAGGAGACAGACTTGTCCATGAGGGTGAAGTACTCAGGGTAAAGCTGGAAATCTTCGCAACACCAACCCTTTGGAATCGCTGGATTTATGATAATAATAGCTTTCAAGATTCGGAGAGTATTGAGTCACTTTTAGCCTGGGAGCACACCCCGGGGCGCGCGGTTTACCTGGGAGGCCGCACAGGGGTCAACCGAGGGACAAAAGACCTTCCGTCCCCCACAAAAGGTGAACGAGAGTGGACCCTTTTCGCCAAGATGTCATGGGTCTTTGACGGCTAAACCCCACACAGTCATGCTGGGGCGGCTAAATATGCCACATGAGCATTCACACCGCGTCTATCGCTGAACTACAAACCGCACTGCGAAACAAAACAGAGAGCGCCTCATCCCTGCTTGAGGCTCACATCAGCCGAATCGAGGCGGTCAACCCCTTGGTCAACGGCTTCATTGCCGACCGATTCGAGACGGCTCGCGCCGAAGCAAAAGCCGCAGACATCAGCCTTAAAGGCGGGGCCGGTACAGACCAACCCCTGTTGGGCATCCCATGCACAGTGAAGGAATTCATTGGTGTGACCGGTCAACCTCAAACTGGCGGCGTCCTATGGCGGGCCGATGTGCTCGCCGAGCAAGATGCCACGGTGGTCAGCCGCATTAAGGCGGCGGGAGCCATCATCATGGGGACCACAAACATTCCAGAGGGCGGCTTGTGGCTCGAAACCTACAATGCAATCCATGGACGAACCAAGAACCCTTGGAATACCAAAAGGACTTCAGGCGGATCATCGGGCGGCGAGGGCGTGATGGTGGCCACAGGTGCGAGCGCCTTTGGTGTCGGCTCTGATGTGGGCGGAAGCATTCGAATTCCGGCGGCCTTTTGTGGCACTGTTGGCCACAAGCCAAGCGGTGGGCTGGTGCCGAATACCGGTCATTACCCCAAAGGCGTCCTCAGCGTCGATGGCGGGCGTTTTCTGTGTATTGGCCCATTGACCCGAACCGTGGACGACGCCTGGACAATCCTTAAAATCATTGCCGGTAACGATGTCGAAGATGAATCCATGCTCCCCTACCGTCTGGGTGACCCAGATTCAGTGGATTTATCAAAACTCAACGTGTTCCCCTTGGACTGGAACCTCCGCACCAAAGTGACGCCCGAGCTTGGTTCAGCAGTTCATGATGCGGCGGCGGCCCTGCAAGACCAAGGCGCCACAGTCGTCCACCGCAAGTTTGCCAAAATCAAAAAGGGGTTCGAAATTTGGAGCGCCATGCTCTCCGCCGCGACCACCACGCCCTACCCAGAGATTTTGGGCGAAAAGGGCCGACTCAAACCGACCGTCGAATTGGCTCGCCTTCTGACTGGACGCGGTCGCCACACACTCGCAGCCATCATGATGTGCACAGCAGATGGGCTGGCATCCAAGCTGTCATGGATGAACAAGGGCTTCATCCAGCAAGGCCAAGATCTTCAAAAAGAAATCGAAGATGCCCTCGGGGACAATGGCGTGCTCCTTCATCCGCCCTACAACCGGCCTGCACCAGCACACTGGGATGCCTTTCGCACACCCTTCGCACCGGCCTACACCGCCATCTTTAATGTTTTGGAGTTTCCAGTCACTCAAGTGCCGGTTGGCTTTTCCAAAGGTGGCCTACCCCTGGGTGTGCAGGTGGTCGGCGCCCGCGGCATGGACCACTTAACCATCGCTGCAGCCCGCTGTATAGAGCACAAATTGGGCGGCTGGACACAGGCCAACCCTGTATAGACCCCACAGCAAATTTACAGCCAACCCATGTTACAATTGGGTAAATAGAAAGCCTGACAGCCGTTGGATACTGGTTTTCTCTATTGAATCTGGTATTTCAACCTTAGAGGTTCGTTAAAACTTTCCAGAATCCTTGGGTCCTCGACCCCACATCCACGCCCCGAGAGTCCTATGCTTCGCTCCCTCGTGTTGATCGCCGGCATCACTGCTTGTACCTCTGATTACAAGGTTGTTCCTGATGGGGAAAATGGCGACGGCTTACTGGACCTCCCGCTGACCGACACGGCCGGAAACATCATCTACGACACGGGCTCACCGTTCCTACCACCTGACGGCGAAAGTCCGCCACCCGACGCACCCGTTGCTGTGTGTAGTGTCACCCCAGACAAGGTCCGCCCAATTGTGCAAGACGCAAGCTGGATTGGCTCGGATTCATACGACCCAGACGATCTCCCCCTCACCTATGATTGGAAGCTTCTGGACCGGCCAATCGGTTCTGCTTCGAGCATGCCAGCTGGCTCCACCGCCGATCGCCACGGCTTTGGCACCGACCTCGCTGGAGAATACGTCGCAGAGCTTGTGGTGACCAACTCCGAAGGCATCTCATCGCCACCCTGCGAGGCCATTCTTACCGCAGAACCCGCCGAAGCATTGTGGGTTGAGATGTTCTGGGAGAGCCCGGGTGACGACATGGACCTTCACCTGCTCGCCCCCGGCGGCAGCCTCGAGTCAGGCCTAGACTGCTACTATGGCAACTGCACCTGGAGCGGCCTCGACTGGGGCATCTCCGGTGACCCTTCAGATGATCCGTCCCTCGACCTTGACGATATTCCAGGCACCGGCCCTGAGAACATCAATATCGAGCGGCCAGAGGATGCCATCTACACCGTGGTCGTCCACGATTATCCAGGCTCGGTTTACACCGCAGGTAATGCAGTCACGATCAACATCTACCTCGATGGATCTTTGCAATGGACCGGCACCAAAGTCATCAGCGGTGAAGACTCCTACACCCACTTCGCGACCATCGATGTCACCGAAGGTACGGTTACCGCTCTTTAGGGCCTTGGCGAGCGCCAATACGCGATTAAAATCAGCACATGCGAATCCATGTGCTGACTTTAATTTTGGGTTTTTCAGCCTGCTCCGAGTATGACTTGACCGCCAAGGCTGAGCATGGTGATGGTGAGGTCGCGCACGATATTGAGCCAGACACATCCTCCCCCGAACCCACTGTAGATACGGGTCCGGGTGGGGATTGCTCAGACTACTCTCCCAGCGTTGTTGGGGCCGTGTCTCGAGACGATAGCTGCCAACGGGAAGCGACCGTGGGCAGCTTCAATCCTGTCATTGAGTGGCAATGGTCTGCCAACCCGACGCACCCCAGCTACCACCAAATCATGGCCGCCCCCGCCATCGCCAACCTCAATGATGACAACGGCGATGGGCGGGTCGATGAACACGATATCCCCGATGTGGTGTTCGCGAGCTTTACAGGTGATGCGTACACTTCGCCCGGTGCAGTTACCGCCATCCGCGGCGATACCGGTGAGACACTGTGGTCCGTTAGGTCTAGA